>OMDK01000041.1_pt1 | contig 64476 bp, 50 predicted proteins | sample 1645201 | NCBI WGS metagenome assembly OMDK01 (sample SAMEA103958151, study PRJEB25191) | human gut metagenome
TATTCAATTACTTTATAACAAAAAATGAAACATGAAAGATAAATCAAAAGTTCTGGAAATGTATGGATCTTATGTGAGATAAGTTGCAGTTTAAAAGTTGCGAATCTCTGACGGAATTTTGTATTTTGCTCATGGCTTTGAGTATTGTTTTTTTATTACATCTAAGTTACTCTTTTTTCGTGATATACGGAAATACTCAAAGCCTTTTTTATGCGATAAACTCAGCCTCAAACTCTAAATCCGAATTTTGAGTTTTTATTTTGCTTTGCGTTCGGTTTGCACTAACTTTTCATAAGTTAGGCTGCACCTCAGCAAAGCAAAATCAAAAAAGTCCTTTTTTTATTTTGCTTTGCGTTCGGTTTGCACTAACTTTGCGAGCAATTTAGAATAAAAATACCAATTTGTTATGGTTAAAATTACTTTTCCGGACGGATCAGTTCGCGAATATGAAAATGGCGTAACTGGTCTACAAATCGCAGAAAGCATATCGCAGCGCTTGGCGCAAGATGTGTTGGCTTGCGGTGTGAATGGCGAAACGGTTGAACTCAATCGTCCCATTACCGAAGACGCTACTATCAATCTTTATAAATGGGACGATGAAGAAGGCAAGCATGCTTTCTGGCATACTTCGGCCCACTTGATGGCTGAGGCTATGCAGGAACTGTGGCCTGGTACTCAATTTGGCATTGGTCCTGCTATTGAAAATGGTTTCTACTACGACGTTATGCCTCCTGAAGGTGTAGCGATCAGTGAGGCTGACTTCTCAAAAATTGAGAAGAAAATGCTTGAATTGGCTCAGAAGAAAGAAGCGCTCGTTCGTAAGGATATAGCAAAGTCAGATGCTATTAAGTTCTTTGCTGAACGTGGTCAGACTTATAAGAATGAGTTGATTGAAGAATTGGAAGACGGACATATCACTACCTATACACAAGGTAACTATACAGACCTTTGCCGTGGTCCGCACTTGTTGAGCACAGCTCCTATTAAGGCTATTAAGGTGACGGCTGTAAGTTCGGCTTATTGGCGTGGTGATGAAAAGCGTCCTATGATGACACGCGTCTATGGTATCAGCTTCCCCAAGAAGAAGATGTTGGACGAGTATCTTCAGATGCTTGAAGAAGCTAAGCGTCGTGACCACCGCAAGATTGGTAAGGAAATGGAACTCTTCATGTTCTCTGATCTTGTAGGTAAAGGACTTCCGATGTGGTTGCCAAAGGGTACGGCTTTGCGCTTGCGTTTGGAAGACTTCTTGAAGAAGATACAGAAACGCTATGGCTATCAGCAGGTAATGACTCCTCATATTGGTTCTAAAAACCTTTATGTGACTTCAGGCCACTATGCTAAGTATGGTAAGGATTCTTTCCAACCTATTCATACCCCTGAAGAAGGCGAAGAGTATATGTTGAAACCTATGAACTGTCCTCACCACTGCGCTATCTTCGCTTGGAAACCTCGTTCTTATAAGGAACTTCCTTTCCGCTGCGCAGAGTTTGGTACGGTTTATCGTTACGAGCAGAGTGGTGAGCTCCACGGATTGACGCGTGTACGTGGCTTTACGCAAGATGATGCACATATCTTCTGTGCTCCTGAACAGGTAAAGGACGAGTTCCTTCGCGTAATGGATATTATCATGATTATCTTTAAGGCCTTGAAGTTTGATAAGTTTGAAGCTCAGATTTCATTGCGTGATAAAGTACATCGTGAGAAGTATATCGGTTCGGAAGAGAACTGGGAACGTGCTGAACAGGCTATTATCGAGGCTTGCAAAGAAAAGGGATTGCCTGCTCATATTGAATACGGTGAGGCTGCCTTCTATGGTCCGAAACTTGACTTTATGGTGAAGGACGCTCTTGGTCGCCGTTGGCAGTTGGGTACAATTCAGGTAGACTACAACTTACCTGAACGCTTCCAATTGGAATATACGGGTGCTGACAACCAAAAACATCGTCCCGTCATGATTCACCGTGCACCATTTGGTTCAATGGAACGCTTCGTAGCCGTGTTGATTGAACATACGGCAGGTCACTTCCCCTTGTGGTTGACTCCTGATCAAGTAGCTATTCTGCCTATCTCTGACAAGTTTAATGACTATGCAAAGCAAGTTAGTGAGGAATTGAATGCACAAGATGTTCGTGCTTATGTTGACGATCGTTCTGAAAAGATTGGTCGTAAGATTCGCGATAACGAGATGAAGCACGTTCCTTACTTGCTCGTAGTCGGTGAGAAGGAAGCTGCTGATGGTACTGTCGCTGTCCGCAAGCAAGGCGAGGGCGATCAAGGTGTGCTTTCAGTTGCAGACTTTGCCAAGAAGGTAAATGATGAAGTGGCTGAAATGACAAAGGAATACTAAATCCTATTATAATTATATAGGTTAACATAAGAAAGTAGATGCAAAAAGCAACTTCCTTTAGGAAGGTTTCGGCTTTTTGCGTCTACTTTTTGTTTATTTTGGCGCAAAAAACGTTGATTTACTTTGCATTTCTAAAAAGATAGCGTAAATTTGCAGCCGATTAAATAAAAGGTTGAACGTTTGAGAGTTTCAAAAAGTAATTAAAAGCCGATAAAAAAAAGAAGGTGAGATTGCAAAGCTCTTAAACTCTTAAACATAAAAAACTTAATATCCTAATTAATGCCAGCACCGCAGAAGAATAATCGCCGCGACCGCAATAACAATAAACCTCAACATCGCATTAACGAACAAATTCGTTGTCGCGAAGTCCGTATCGTAGGTGATGATGTAGAGTCACAAGTAATGCCTACTCGTCAAGCCATTCAGCTTGCACAACAAAAAGAGGTTGACCTTGTAGAGATTTCTCCTAATGCCGAACCTCCTGTATGTCGCTTGATTAACTACTCTAAGTTCCTTTATCAGCAAAAGAAGCGCCAGAAGGAGCTGAAAGCAAAGCAAGTGAAAATTGAAGTGAAGGAAATTCGCTTCGGACCGCAGACTGATGAGCATGATTATAACTTTAAGTTGAAGCATGCGAAAGAGTTCTTGTCAGAGGGCGATAAGGTAAAGGCTTACGTATTCTTCCGTGGTCGTTCAATCTTGTTCAAAGAACAAGGTGAAGTACTTCTCCTTCGTTTCGCAAACGATTTGGAAGAGTATGGTAAGGTAGAGCAAATGCCTGTACTCGAAGGTAAGCGCATGATTCTTTTCATCGCTCCTAAAAAGACCGCACCTGCTAAAAAGACTGAGACTTCCGCAGAATCTGTTGCAGAAGAAGCAGAACAAAAGTCTACAAAGAAGGCTCCACAAGTAAAGGCAAAGAAAGAATATACTGGTCCCTTTGTTGAGGGCGAGGATTTCTAAATACATCCTTAATATGCTCATAGATATGCTGAAGCTAAAGTCGGTTATATTTTTGGGTCTTTTTGTCTTGCTACAATCATGCTCTGAAAATGAACCATTTAATAAGATGAAATTGAAAAATGGTGAGATTATAAGTGTCGATGATAATAGCAATATAGAACAAATTTTGGAAGAGCCTTTGTATGTTGCAAATACAGAAAAACCAACAATAAAAGGAAATGAAGTCCCGTTAGATACTTTAGTTGGCTTTACTAAGGTCTCTTGTAAAAACGAGTGGAAACGTTTCAAAGTAGGACAATGGGCTAGAACTTATGGCTTGTTGAACTCTGATCTTTTTTATGGAAAATGGGAATTCTATTATAAAGAAATACCATGTAGAAGCAATGAAATAGTAGTTGCTTACAATAAAATAAACGGATTGGTTGGTTTCTTACCATTTGGATATTCAGATGTTAGTAGTTTGTCTAAACCTATGGTAGCTTCGAACCCCTATCAGCGTGGATTCAGTGTTTATCATATTAATTATGGTGGCAATGTCTTAGCTTATACGGCGTTATTGCATCTGAAATGTAATAAAGAAGGTGATATTCTGAATTTCTATTATCCAATTTCTCCTGAAAAGTTGACTTGGGTAGTTGGTAGAGTACAAATTAATAAATACATTGGTAGTGAGTAGTAAGTTTTTTCTTTGTTGAATGTAATGTCATCTTCAAGAATGTTCGGGTGGACGACTCCTACTCCTCGTTTGGATGCAAGTACTTCAACTTTTGTTGGAAAAACTTATTTGATACATATATATGCAAATATGGCAGGACAGCGTGTTGCGTATTATTATCCTAACTCTCAAGAATGTTTAGAATGGAGCTTTCAAACAATTAATTTATAAAACGCTAGCGCGCTGCGTTCGGTATCTCACGCAGCCGCAGTGATATATTAACATAATAATAATAAAAGAAAATGCCAAAAGTAAAGACTAATTCTGGTGCTAAGAAGCGTTTCGCTCTCACTGGAACGGGTAAGATCAAAAGACGTCACGCTTACCACAGTCACATTCTGACTAAGAAGACTAAGAAGCAAAAGCGTAACCTCGACCACGTAGCTATCATCGATAGCACTAACCGTCGTCAGGTTCGTGAACTCCTTTGCCTCCGTTAATCTTCTTCGGAATAAGCACTGTAAGTTTAAGCAAAACGAATCTTTTATCTTTCACATTAAAGTCTAACCGGATGTTTAGCTACCAAGTTCGTCAGTCATAATTTAGTAGAGTCTGTCGGCGCTAACTTCCAAAATGTAACAACAAAATGCCAAGATCAGTAAATCACGTAGCTTCAAGAGCTAAGCGTAAGAGAATTCTCAAGCTCACCCGCGGTTACTATGGTGCCCGCAAGAACGTTTGGACCGTTGCCAAGAATACTTGGGAAAAGGGTCTGACCTATGCTTTCCGCGATCGTCGTAACAAGAAGCGCAATTTCCGCGCTCTTTGGATTCAGCGTATCAACGCTGCTGCACGTCTCGAAGGTCTCTCTTACTCACAACTCATGGGTGGATTGCACAAGGCTGGTATCGAGATCAACCGTAAGGTGCTCGCTGACCTCGCTGTCAACAACCCTCAGGCTTTTAAGGCCATCGTAGCTAAGGCTAAGTAAAATTATAGAGCCTCATTTACGAGAAGATTGAAGGAGAAAGTTTTTTTACCTCTTATGGTAAGAGCTTTCTCCTTTTTTGTTGTTTATTGGCAGGCGTTTAGGCATATTCTACGATGTCGCTAAGTGCGAAACGCATTTTCTCATTTTGTGGACAGTCAGGTGCGATGTGTCCTATGGGGATAATGACGGCAGCTTCATAGCCGTCAGCGTTAAAGTAAGTTTGCATCTTATTAGTATCGAAGTTGCAAACCCAGCACGAACCTAATCCACATTCTGTCGCTGCAAGGCAAATGTGCTCGGCTGCTATGGCAATGTCAATGTCGGCATGAGCGTGTTGATCGTAGGCTCTTGTCCAGCAGGTGTGCTCGTTTTTCATGCAAATGATATAGAGTGGAGCGGTGGCAAACCAATCGCGATTGTATGTCTCGCGAAGTTTGGCTTTTGCTTCTTCGCTCTTTACAACGATAAACTTCCAGGGTTGTTTGTTGACAGCAGAGGGTGCCAATCGTGCACATTCTAATAGGTAGTGAAGTTGTTTATCACTTACAGCTTCTGTCGTGTACTTTCGAGCAGAAAAGCGTTTTGTTACAAGATCTTTAAAGTCCATGGAGTGATGCTTTTATTTCGTTTGTGTATAGCCTTCTTTTATTAATAGATCCTTTAATTTAGTACGCAAGTCGCCTTGCATAATAATCTCGTTATCTTTGGCCGTTCCTCCAACACCGCATTTTTGTTTTAACAATTTGCAGAGAGTTTGCAAGTCGGCGGTAGTTCCAGTGAAACCACTTACGATAGTAACCGTTTTACCACCACGCCCTGCACGTTCCATTCTGATGCGCAGCTTTTGATGTTTGTTGGGTAAGGTCTCTGCTTCTTCAATTATCTCTTCGGTATAGGCAAAGTCGTTATTTGTAGAATAGACAATGCCTTCTCTCTTTTTGCGTGTAACATTGTGTTGAGGAGTGTTATCCACATCGTTATCTTGTGGTGTTACCCCCGTGAGTGCGCTTAAAGCGTCTTTCCAATCTGTTGCCATGATGTTCTCTTTATTACTTTTGTTACAAATGTAGGCATATTTTTGTATTAATAGGTCTGTTGCTCCACTTTATGTTTTGATTTGGGTGCGCTTCATGCTTTTGCAACTCGGTTGCACAAATTGTTTCCTACTTTTGCAGTGTAAAAAAAACGATTTGTTATGGAAACTAAAAAGTCAAAAGTTGGTTGCGCTTGTTGTTGCAATCATAGCGAAGAAGCTTCACATCACGATGAGGGTAGTGAAGCAAAGGAACGAATAATCAAAATAGGAGTAGCTGCAGTATTGCTTGTGGGGGCAATGATTGTCGAAAAGTTCTGTCACTTAGCTATGTGGCAATTGCTCTTAGTCTATCTTGTGCCCTATTTAGTAGTGGGCTACGAAACGTTAAAAGAGGCTGCAGAAGGCATAGCTGAAGGTGATGTGTTTAATGAAGACTTCTTAATGTCGGTGGCAACAATCGGTGCTTTAAGTATCGGTTTTATGCCTGGAGCAGCAGAGGCAGAATTTGCAGAGGCTGTGTTTGTTATGTTATTCTTTCAAATCGGTGAGCTATTTGAAGGGTATGCCGAGGGAAAGAGCCGTAAAAGCATCTCGCACTTAATGGATATACGTCCCGATGTAGCCTATGTAGAGCGAGAGCATACGATTGTCAGTGTATCTCCTGAAGAAGTAGGGGTAGGTGAAGTGATTGTTGTAAAGCCAGGTGAGAAAGTTCCACTTGACGGAGTCGTAGTGGAAGGACAATCCTCACTCAATACGGTGGCTTTGACGGGCGAAAGCATGCCCCGTGAGGTAAAGAAAGATGACGATATAGCCTCAGGGTGTGTGAACTTGAGTGGAGTGCTGCGTGTAAAGACCACCAAAGCCTTTGGTGAAAGTACTGTTTCGAAAATCATTCAGTTGGTGGAACGTGCTGATGAACACAAGTCAAAGAGCGAATCGTTCATTAAGCGCTTTGCACGTGTTTATACCCCCATTGTGGTGTTTGCAGCAGTTGCTTTAGCCCTCATTCCGCCTTTCTTCTCGCCTTTAGGCTTCGGGCTCGCCTTTACAACATGGCTGCATCGTGCTCTCATCTTTTTGATCGTATCATGCCCGTGTGCATTGGTCATAAGTGTGCCTCTAACCTTCTTTGGCGGGTTGGGTGGAGCCTCTCGCAAGGGCATTTTGATAAAGGGAAGCAATTATATGGATGCGTTAGCAAGGTTAGGTATGGTCGTGTTTGATAAAACAGGTACGCTCACACATGGCGCATTTGTTGTAGAGGCAGTTCACCCAGCGGATTTTGATGCCAATGATCTGTTACATTTGGCAGCACATGTAGAACATTATTCAACGCACCCAATTGGTGCCGCCCTACGCGATGCTTTCCCGAATGAGGCCGTTGATGGTTGCAAAGTAAGCGATGTTAAAGAATTTGCAGGCCAAGGTATTCGTGCATGGGTAGAGGGCAAGACCGTATGTGTGGGTAATGCCAAAATGATGCAAGCATTAGGAGTAGAATGGCACGAATGTCATTGTGTTGGTACTATCATTCATGTAGTTGTTGACGGCATTTATGCAGGTCATATTGTCATTAATGACCAGATAAAGTCAGAGAGTGCGGCAACAATCCGCGAACTGAAAGCTTTGGGTGTGAATAAGACGGTGATGCTAACGGGCGATCGTGACGTTGTAGCTCGTGATGTAGCAGCAAAAATTGGTATTGATGAATATCATGCAGCTTTAATGCCAGGAGATAAGGTGAGCTATGTAGAAAGTCTGATGCAACAAAAAGGGCAGGCGCGTACTTTGGCCTTTGTGGGTGATGGTATAAACGATGCTCCTGTGCTGAAGCGATCAGATGTGGGTATAGCAATGGGGGGCTTAGGTAGCGATGCTGCCATTGAAGCTGCCGACGTGGTATTAATGGACGACAACCCTTCGAAAGTAGCTTGGGCTATACGCATAGCACGTCGGACAATACGTATTGCTCAACAAAATGTTTGGTTCGCAATCGGTGTAAAGGTAGCCATACTCTTGCTTGCCATGGTAGGGTGGAGTAGTATGTGGATGGCCGTTTTTGCTGATGTCGGTGTAACTTTCTTGGCCGTGCTTAATGCAATGCGTGCTTTAAAGGGATAGTAGATTGCTAATTTTTTACTACTTTTGTGTTACACAAAGTAGTTTATTTATGGAAAAGATAAAGAACCCGTATTTAGGAAAAGAGGGCTATCGCTGTATCTGTTGTAGTCCTGAAAATCCGATAGGTCTACACTTATCGTTTTATGAAGACGGTGACGATGTGCTGACCCAGTGGCGTCCGTCAGAAAACTTTCAAGGTTGGGTTAACACCTTACATGGCGGTATTATTAGTATGTTGATGGACGAAGTGGCAGGTTGGGTAATAAACCGAAAGCTGCAAACGACGGGGGTAACAACGCGTTTGGAGGTAAAGTACCGTCGTCCTGTGCTCACCGATGAAACGTTGATAACGGTTCGTGGCCATATTGCTAATCAGCGTCGCAATATAGTGACTATTCAGTTAACACTTGAGAACTCGAAAGGGGAAGTGTGTGACGAAGGCGAAGCCGTCTATTATACATTTGGAACTGAAAAAGCACGCGAAATGGGTTTCGATGGTTGTGAATTGGAAAAATAAATAAGTGGATTATGGTTCAAGAGATGGCATTCCCCATAGAACCATAATCCACTTATTTTATTAGTATCCACATCCGTTGCGTCTACTACGCTCGTCGAGATGTTCGGCACGTACACAACCAGCGTGTTTCTCGCTAAATTCGCGGTTGATGTCAGCTAATTCTTTACGTCCGAAGATGTAGTCGTCATACATATCGTCCATGTCGATGCCCTCGCAGTCTGCTCCGCCAAAATTGAGAGCATTCTTAACAATGGCAATGCGTTCTTCAGTAGTTGTGTCTTTAATTAAAAGGCTTTTCATTTTGTGTTGTTAGTTTTATGATTTTCTTTTTACTCCTCTAACAGCTTGCGCTTCCAAGGGATTGTCAGGCCAAGCATGTTTGGGGTAGCGTCTACGTAGCTCCTTTCTAACTTCAAAGTAAGCATTGTCCCAGAAGCTACGAAGGTCTTGTGTTAATTGTACGGGTTTAAAGCCAGGAGAGAGAAGCTCCATTAATACAGGCTGTTTGCCGTCGTTTACGCGTGGCGTGTCTTGTAGTCCAAAGCATTCTTGCAGTCTCACACTTACTATGGGGGCTTCAGCTCCTTGTCGGTAGTCGATGCGTATGTGGCTGCCCGTAGGCACTTGAATGTGAATGGGGGCTAATCGATTGATATCGTTTTGCAATTCGTAGGGGATAAGTGCCCAAATGACTTCTTTTATGTCAATACGTTTGAGGTCGTTAAGTGTGCTTCTGACCTTGTTGCCTTCAGTTAGATAAAAAGGCAACCACTCCGTGCAGGTCGAAAGTAAGTAATCAGTGCTTACGTCGGGTATGTGCAGTTCAGGGTGCCATTCGCTCACTAAGTGAATGCGAAGTTGCAACGATCGCACCTCGTCGTTCCAATTTAGCACGCTCACACCATCCTTTTTAACCTTGTTACAAATGGCACGAATGATACTTTCGTTATCGCAATTTGGAAGCGGTGTAGTGCTAACGACAAGTTGTCCAATGCAACGTTCTTTTTGCGCAATGATGCCACCGTCTTTGGCAGTCCATGAAATCTTCTCGCGTGTAGTAAAACAATCACTTTCGAGCGAATTGATGTCAAGAGGCGCAGCTAAGAACACTCGGCTCATGCCTTGCTGACTGTTGTCGTTCATAGAAGCTATGGCCACCCATGAGTAGGCAGCAAGATCGTCGCCGTTGTCAAAGTAAGCAACGTTACCACCTGCCGTCTTAAAGTGTCCAATACTATTTGTTGCTTTCGCGATGCGTTCGGGAAAAGCGTATGACAGTATCAGCCCAATGTCTTGTGGGGGAACGTCTTCATTATGCTCTTCAGCGTGTGTGAGCCTTCTGTATTCTTTGGCTATTTGCGCAATATTGAACCACCCATTTAACTTTCGCTGTCTTCGGTAAGAGCGTAAAGTAGAGATGCGTAGTGAGAGGTCTGTATTGTTCTTATCGATTAAGGGATCTTTTTCTTCTAATATGGCTGCAATATCACAAGCTAAAGCTTTCAGCGTAGGAGTATTCGCTCTCAAAAGCATTTTAGCAATGCGTGGGTGGCAAGGTAGGGCAGATATTTTACGCCCGATAGATGTAATCTGTCCTTTATTATCTATCGCTCCTAAGGAGGTGAGTAAATTACGTGCAGCATGAATGTGCGGCTGGGGAGGAAGGGTTAACCAAGGGAGCGCATTCGTGTTAGTTTCGCCAAAGGCAGCGACGTTAAGCAGTAAAGAGGTTAGGTCAGCTTCAATGATTTCGGGCGTACATTGCTCTGTCATCAAAGCCTCGTGCTGTTTCGTCCAAAGTCTATAGCAAAAGCCATTGGTTATGCGCCCCGCGCGTCCGCTTCGCTGTTGAGCCATATCTTTACTTATCATAACCGTTTCAAGGCGACTGAGCCCTGTGCGGGGATTGAATACGAGCTTACGATAATAGCCGCTATCAATCACTATTCTTACCCCCTCGATAGTTAAAGACGTTTCGGCAATCGGAGTCGCCAGAACGATTTTGCGCTCGTTAGATGCAGACGGTGCAATGGCCTTTTGTTGCTCCTCAAGTGATAAGTTGCCGTATAAAGGGTAAACCTTTGTAGGAGCTAAACTTTCTCCTAACGCTTCATAGCATCTTGTAATGTCAGCTTGACCAGGTAGGAAAACAAGTATATCGCCTTCATGTCTATCGTGTGCTTCACGTATAGTAGGAAGTACGGAATGTACGATGTTGTTAATGTCTGTATCTTCTTGAGAATAAAATGTTTCGATATTATATATTCGCCCTTTACTTTCAATGAGTGGCGCTTGCAACTTTTGACAAATTGTTGTGGCATCAATCGTGGCCGACATCACAACAATCTTTAAGTCATCGCGAATGAGTTGTTGAACTTGCCGTGTGAGTGCAAAGGCCAAGTCGGCATTTATATTACGTTCGTGAAATTCGTCAAATATAACAACGCTAACCCCGTCAAGTGTGGCATCGTCAATCAGCATTCTACTAAGAATGCCCTCAGTTACTACTTCCAATCGCGTTTGACTTGACACTTTGTTGTCAAATCGTACACGATAGCCAACCGTTTCGTCCACTTCTTCGCCTAATAAGTATGCCATGCGCTGTGCAATATGGCGTGCAGCAATTCGGCGAGGCTCAAGCATAATGATTTTGCCCGTAAGGGGTAGTCCTTTCAGCATGGTTAGCGGCAGTAGGGTAGACTTACCCGCTCCAGGAGGAGCCGTTATAACCACAGCCCCGTTTTGGAGTAAAGCATTATTTACTTCCTCAACGATTGCCACTGCAGGCAAGTCCTTTGCTTGATCGATAAGCGTGTTAAGTTGCATTGATATAGTAGAAATAATATATTCGGTTTGTAGTGTTGTCTACAAACCGAATATATTGACTTACAGTAGATATTATGTGCTTATATAATCTTATTGTTTAGACAGGATAGTGCCCAAAGTTCGTGCTCTCTCTAAGTCATCAACTTGCGCTCCTTGCTTCCATTCAACGGGAGGCTCTACCACTTGCATCTTCATCTTCTCATTGAAAGAACTGATTACTTTCGTAGCTTGGCTGCTCCAAGTAAAACCGCCAAATATGCCTAAGCGGTGATTGCTGACTTTGCGTTCGGCTAATCGTCTAAGCAAGTCTTCGACAATGGGGAAAACTCCGCCGTTGTAAGTCGGTGCGCCAATTGCTAAGGTGTCGTAACGGAAAATATCTGTCAACACTTCGTCCATAGTTGATACACTCAGGTTGTGTACAATAATTTTACGCATACCAGCCTTTGCAGCTCCTTGAGCGATGGCTTCAGCCATGCGTTCGGTGTTGCCATACATTGAGCCGTAGCATATCACAAGACCATGTTGCGCTTCGCCAGTGGCCAATCGCGTATATGTAGCTAAGGCTTGAGGTATTTGTTCCGTCCAAATAGGTCCGTGTGTAGAGCAGATCATCTGAATGTCAACGTTGGCCAACTTCTTGAGCCCAGCTTGAACTTGAATTCCGTACTTACCCAAAATACAAGCGTAATAGCGTTCCATTTCAGCCCAATAGATAGTCGTGTCCATATTGGTGTCAACGACGCAACCGTTCAATGCACCGAAGCAGCCAAAGGCATCGCCTGAAAAGAGTGTTTGCGTAGTTTCGTCGTAGGTCATCATGGTTTCAGGCCAATGAAGCATAGGCGTAAGGTAGAACTTTAGGTGGTGGTGCCCCAAAGCAAGCGTGTCACCGTCAGCAATGGTGAGGTCGTCGCTTTTGCTGACACCATAGAAGCCTTCAACCATTTCCATTGTCTTTTTGTTACCCACGAGTTTAATCTCAGGGTAGTATTGGCGAATGAGTGAGATAGCTCCCGAATGGTCGGGTTCCATGTGGTTGATGATGAGGTAGTCAATGGGGCGTTCGCCGATGATGCTTTTAATCTTTTCAATATATTCGGTAAAGAAGGCTACGTCAACAGTGTCGACTAAGGCTACTTTGTCATCGTCAGCTATGAGATAAGAGTTGTAAGACACCCCATAGGGTAAAGGCCAAAGCCCTTCGAAACGGTGCTTTGTGCGGTCATTAACACCTACGTAATAAATTTTATCTTGAATGTGCATAAGATTTTGTTTAGCGTTTATTCTACTGCGAAGTTACGTAAAAATGTGGTTGAATGCGTTGTATTTATAAAAAAAACGTATAGCAATGACACATTGCTATACGTTATTGAGATGTAGTCGTTCCTATAACGGCTAAAATTTTAAAAGCATGGCTTGATAGAAAAATATTATCCCAATGAATATCTTCTACAATGCTTTTTACTTCTTATCTTTTTTAGCTTTGGGGTCAGAAAGTTCAACGGCAAAAGACTTATTGATGCCCGTTTGTGTTTTGGCACGAATCCAAAGTACGCGATCGGTACTGAGGTTGGCTGCCTTAACAGCTTCATCGAAGTCAGTTGTGGTGCGCATTTCGCGGTCGTTCACTTTCATAATGATAAGTCCCTTTGTTACGCCAGCTTCTTTGAGCTTGCCGTCGCGGATAGCAGAAACCATTAAGCCGTATGGCATGCTGAGTTCTTGCTTTTCGCTATCAGTCAAAGGACGAAGAGCTGCGCCCATAGCGTCTGTATCAAGTGCTTGGACTGCAGTCGTTGTACCCTGAATGTTGCGCAAGGTGAGTGTAGCGGTGCGTTGCTTCTTATCGCGTAAATAAGTGACAGTAACCTTATCACCGGGACGATGATTAGTAAGCAATTCTTGCAGTTCACCGAACTTAGAAATTTTCTTTCCGTCAAAAGAAGTAATCACGTCGCCTTCTTTCAGACCGCCTTCGGCAGCAGCACCATCAGCGCTTACTTCGCCTACGTAGATGCCGTTAACTGTACCAAGATCGGGATTCTTGCCCTTTTCCTTTTGCTGGTCAATGTAGTTGGTAACGTCCATACCCGATATGCCCAACAAAGCGCGCTGAACGGTGCCATATTTGCGAAGGTCAGCTACGACCTTATTCATAATCGCAGTAGGAATGGCAAAGCCGTATCCAGAGAAAGAACCCGTCTGTGAGTAAAGCATAGCATTAATGCCAACCAATTCGCCTTGTGCATTGACCAGAGCACCGCCAGAGTTGCCTGGGTTGATAGCGGCATCGGTTTGAATAAAGCTATCGATGCTACCCGGTGTAGCGTTGAGTGTACGTGCTTTTGCGCTCACGATACCAGCGGTTACGGTAGAGGTGAGGCTAAAAGGATTGCCAATGGCCAATACCCATTCACCTAATTTGAGTTTATCAGAGTCACCAACCTTAATGGCTTGTAGTCCTTTAGCTTCGATTTTAATTAAAGCCAAGTCAGTTGATTTATCCGTACCAATGATGCGAGCTTTAAATTCGCGGTTGTCGTTTAGCTTAACGGTCATTTCGTCAGCGTCTTCGACCACGTGGTTGTTGGTTACGATGTAGCCGTCTTCGGTAAGGATTACACCCGAACCTGCACCTTGGCGCTTGGGGGTTTGAATTTGACGTTGCTGGCGTCCGCTATTGCCACGTCCAAAGAAGTCGCCAAAGAAGTCATCAAAGCCGAAGGGGTCGCTATATTCAACAGTTTGTGTCTTACTGTTGGTGGTTACTTTAATGTAAACTACAGAATTTACTGCATTCTCGGCAGCATAAGTTAAGTCTGTTGGGTTGGCTGGAACGGCTGTCGCAGCCATAGCTGGAGTTTGTAAACCTAATGTAAGGGCCAATACCCATAAAGGAAGATATTTACGTGTCATATCGTTTTTATATAGGTTATATTTATTTGTGGCGCAAAAATATAAAATCAACTTATTGCGCGTATGTCATTTAGCGAAAAATAACGCTAAACTTGCTCTCTTTTAACACGTATAATACTTCTGGTAATAGAAATTAGTAATTTATGTAGAATCTTTTCGACTCGTTAAACCCTTAAGAGTATACAAAAATAGCTAAACCATCAGGGGCATGTTACAGGAACAAAAAACTCTCCCTCTGTCTCGTTCCTCCGAATAGGGGAAAAGAGGGCAGAGGGAGAGGTAAAAGGTAAATGTAGTTGGGTCAGTCTTAGTGTTGCTTTATCCAATTAACGATCCATTCTCCAACTTCTTTAGTGCCGTATTTGGGAGCACCTTCGACTTGAATTTCTGGCGTGCGCACATTGGCATCGAGACTTGCGTCGACAGCTTGACGAATGAGCGTCCCTTCGTTAGTAAGATTGAAGTATTCAAAGAGCATGGCAACAGACAGTATCTGTGCTAACGGATTGGCAATGTTAAGCCCTTTCGCTTGTGGCCATGAACCATGAATGGGTTCGAATACGGGTGTGCTTTCACCCGTTGAGGCAGAGGGGAGCAATCCCATCGACCCCGTGATGCAAGACCCTTCGTCAGTAAGAATGTCGCCAAAGGTGTTTTCAGTAACCATAACATCAAAGAAGGTTGGCTCTTGAATCATGCGCATAGAAGCATTGTCAACGTACATGAAGTCTGTCGTAACGTCAGGGTGTTGCGGTGCCATTTCTTGTGCCACCTTGCGCCAAAGGCGTGATGAGGCTAAGACGTTGGCTTTGTCGACAACGGTGAGGTGTTTGCGACGTCGTTCAGCGTAGGCGTATGCCACCTTTAGAATGCGTTCAACTTCAGCGCGTGAGTAAGCATTGGTGTCGTAGGCAAAGTCGTCACCTTCTTTCTTCTCGCCAAAGTACATGCCACCCGTGAGTTCGCGTATGCAGATAAAGTCAGCTCCACGTACCAATTCATCTTTTAAGGGAGACTTGTGAATAAGGCAGTCAAAAGTTTGAACGGGGCGAATGTTAGCAAAAAGGCCCAACTTCTTGCGCATGGCTAAAAGCCCTTGTTCGGGACGAACCGTTGCATTAGGATTGTTGTCAAACTTGGGGTCACCAACAGAAGAGAAGAGCACAGCATCAGCTTCTTTGCAAATGTTGTAAGTATCGTCGGGGAAGGGGTCGCCCACAGCGTCGATGGCTGCTGCACCGACTAAAGCTTCCGTGAAGTTCACTTCATGACCAAACTTTTTACAAACGGCTGCCATTACGGCCACACCTTGTTTAGAAATTTCGGGGCCGATGCCGTCACCAGCCAATACTGCTATGTTGAGTTTCATACGTTTCAATCTTATCTTTGTTCTTTACCAAAAAGTCAATATCGTCTAATCCGTTTTCAAGACAATACTTCTTATATCCGTTAATGTCGAAGTGTTCGCTTTCGCCAGTCGCTTCGTTGGTGATCGTTTGGTTGGGGAGGTCGATTTTGACTTTTGTCTTTGCATCTTGTTTGATACTATCAAAGAGTTGCTTTAAGAAGGTTTCGCTAACGACGACAGGCAACACAAAGTTGTTTAGCTCGTTTTGCTTGTGAATGTCGGCAAAGAAAGAACTTACAACCACACGGAATCCATATCCAGCAATGGCCCATGCTGCGTGTTCGCGACTTGAACCGCAACCAAAGTTCTTGCCAGCTACCAACACTTCGCCCGAATAGGTAGGATCGTTCAGGACAAAGTCCTTTTTTGTGCCGTCAGGGTTGTAGCGCCAATCACGAAAGAGGTTGTCGCCAAAGCCTTCTTTGTCAGTAGCTTTGAGAAAACGTGCCGGGATAATCTGGTCAGTATCAACGTTTTCGAGAGGAAGAGGCACGCAAGTGCTTTCGATTATATTAAATTTCTTTTTCATGATAGGTAGGGCTTACATAAGCGTTCGAGGATCAGTTATAACTCCAGTAACGGCGGCAGCTGCTGCCATTAATGGCGATGCCAAGCAAGTGCGTGAGCCAGGGCCTTGTCTGCCTTCAAAGTTGCGGTTAGAAGTAGATACGCACAACTTACCGCTTGGAATCTTGTCATCGTTCATAGCTAAGCATGCAGAGCAACCCGGCTGTCGGATTTCAAATCCAGCTTCCTTTAATATTTTGTCAATGCCTTCCGATTCAATCTGTCGCATAACTGGCCATGAACCAGGTACAAGCCATGCCACAACGTTCTCTGCTTTATGACGCCCCTTCGCGATAGAAGCAAAAGCACGAAAATCCTCGATGCGGCCGTTGGTGCAAGCTCCTAAGAATACGTAGTCAACGGGTTTGCCGATCATTGCTTCCCCTGCAGAGAAGTGCATGTAGTTGAGCGCTTTTTCGTCAGATGCCGTTTGGGGAGTAGGAATGCGTTGTGTAATGCCGATGCCCATGCCAGGATTGGTGCCGTAGGTTATCATGGGTTCTATGTCAGCAGCGTTGAAGCTAACTTCTTTGTCAAAAATGGCATCATCGTCACTCTTCAGTTCCTTCCATGCAGCAACGGCCTTGTCCCAATCAGCGCCTTTCGGAGTGTAGGGCTTGTCCTTTAAGTAAGCAAAGGTTACGTCGTCGGGAGCAATAAAGCCACCGCGTGCTCCCATTTCGATAGAGAGATTGCAAAGCGTTAGGCGTCCCTCCATTGATAGAGAACGTATAGCAGAACCTGCGTATTCAACAAAGTAACCCGTAGCACCGCTCGTGGTGAGTTGGCTCATAAGATAGAGCGCAATGTCTTTGGCAGTATCGCCTTTATTGAGTGTTCCTTCAACATTGATGCGCATAGACTTAGGTTTCGCTTGCAGAATACATTGCGAAGCCATGACCATTTCGACCTCAGACGTGCCAATACCAAAGGCGATAGCTCCGACAGCGCCATGTGTTGAGGTGTGAGAGTCGCCACAGACAATGGTCATGCCAGGCAGTGATAGTCCTTGCTCAGGACCGACTACGTGGATAATGCCATTGTTGGGGTGCATCATGCCCCAATAGGTAAGGCCAAAGTCGTGTGCATTTTGTGTGAGCGTGTCAACCTGCTTACGCGATATGGGGTCGGCAATGGGCTTGTCTTGATCATGGGTAGGTGTGTTATGGTCGGGCATACAGAAGATGTGGGCGGGGCGGAAGCATTTCAGTCCACGGCTCTTGAGTCCTGCAAAGGCCTGCGGACTCGTCACCTCGTGTGCGTAAAGGCGATCGATGTATAATTGGTCTGGGCCATCGCTCACGTGTTGCACCACGTGATTGTTCCATATTTTGTCAAAAAGCGTGTTCATAAACCTTAGTGTTTGAATGAATTGATAGCATCAATGTAAGCTTCAACGCTGGCTGTAACGATGTCGGTGTTCGCACCGAAACCATAGTACACAGAGCCATCGTATTCTACCTGCATGTGTACTTTACCCACATCGTCCGATCCCTTATTAATAGCTTGAATGGTAAATTCTTTCAGCACCATCTTGCGCTTAATAATGTCTTTCACAGCATTACTGGCAGCGTCAACAGGACCGTTTCCTTCGGCTGCGGCTCTAAACTTCTCGCCTGCAATGTCGAGCACAATGGCAGCCACGGGACGTACTCCGTGTCCGCTCGTTACTTGTAGATAGTCCAACTTGATGCTATGAGAAGCAGAACGCTCAGCTCCTGCTAATACAAGGATATCATCATCAGTGACTTCCTTCTTCTTATCAGCAAGTGCCAAGAAACGCTGGTAAATATCGTTCAGTTTTTCATCACTTACCTCAACTCCCAATACTTCAAGGCGGTGTTTTAGTGCAGCATGGCCTGAACGAGCCGTGAGAATGATAGAGTTGTCGTCAATGCCGACGTCCTTAGGATTGATAATCTCGTATGTCTCAACGTTCTTCAATACGCCGTCTTGGTGAATGCCGCTTGAATGAGCAAAGGCGTTGCGTCCTACAATGGCCTTGTTAGCTTGTACGGGCATGTTCATGAGCGAACTGACCATACGTGAGGTAGCTGCAATCTTTTGCGTATTGATATTGGTCTGAATGTCTAAGTGGTGACATTTCAGTATCATGGCGATTTCTTCTTCCGCAGTGTTGCCTGCACGTTCACCAATGCCGTTAATGGTTACTTCTACTTGACGCGCACCGTTTAATACGCCTTCAAGTGTGCAAGCTGTAGCCATGCCTAAGTCGTTGTGGCAGTGGGTAGAAAGTATGGCATTGTGAACACCGTCAACGTGTTCCATTAGGTACTTAATCTTTTCGCCATATTCGTGTGGCAAGCAGTAACCTGTCGTATCGGGTATGTTGACTACTGTAGCTCCTGCTTTAATCACGGCTTCAACTACGCGTGCAAGGTATTCATTGTCGGTTCGGCCTGCGTCTTCAGCGTAAAATTCTACGTCTTCAACGTAACGTTTTGCATACTTTACGGCTGCAACGGCGCGTTCGATAATCTCTTCACGTGTAGAGTTGAACTTATATTTAATGTGGCTATCGCTTGTGCCAATACCTGTGTGAATACGTTTGTGTTTGGCGTATTTGAGTGCTTCAGCAGCGCAGTCGATGTCTTTTTCAACGGCGCGTGTTAGTGCACAGATAGTAGGCCATGTCACGGCCTTTGAAATTTCAATTACTGAATTAAAGTCACCAGGACTTGAAATCGGAAATCCTGCTTCGATGACGTCTACTCCTAATTGTTCCAACTGCTTTGCTACCTGAATCTTTTCAACGGTGTTGAGTTGGCAACCGGGCACTTGCTCGCCATCGCGCAGCGTCGTGTCAAAAATGTAAAGTCTGTCGCTCATAATATTTTGATTGTGTTGTTATATCGTTTTATTGAAAAAATCCTCACTTTCGTTTCTTGGACGCGAAAGTGAGGATTGGTTCTTTTGACAGGAGTAATAGCGTTTGTACAATTATTAAACGTTATTACACCTTCTATTCGTTATATATTGAAGCATAACTCCCACTCCCGCGTACCATTTGTACGCAAGCTAAGCAATAGGCTAAGTCGGAAGTAAGATGTTAGTATTTGCTTCATGTTATTTTCGTTTTGTGCGGGCAAAGTTATAAAATAATTGCAAAAAGAAAGTTTTTTGTCTATATTTTTTTAACGAAAGTGATAATATGGCACTTTTTCGTAGACGATTTGTTTTGCGAAAATAAAAAAAGCGGCCCGTTTCGCAACGTGTCGCTTGATGTTTTCTATAGGTATTAGTCCTTAAGGTAAAAAGATTGTGATTAGGATAACGTTGCAAATGTAGTGCCTTATTTTTACATGACAAAGCATTTGCTAAATTTTTTGTACATTTAATTAAATATTTTGCAATTTTGATAATGCAAAAGGGCAACTTTGATGCTTAAGAGATATGATAAAATACGAAAAATAGCACTGCTGTAAATGTATACGGAGCAGTGCTATTTTTCTTAAAAGTCAAATGAAATACGAGCGTTGATTTGTCGGCCTGTTAGGTAATTAGGCACGGCATATTGGGTGTTTGTAATATCTGTAACCCAATAATAGGAATTTACATTGTCAATGCCGAGGAGGTTGAAGCAGTCAATGCCTAACCAAATGTTTTTAAACCATCGGCCAATTCCGTGCTGAATATGGTGGTCGTCATTTTTAAGCAAACGATAACTCATGCCAATGTCCACACGCTTATAAGCTGGCGCGCGTAGCGTCTGTTTCGCTTTTTCGCTGCGCGGTGGACCAAAGGGAAGTCCGTCGGCAAATGCGGCTTTCAATGTAAAGCGCCAACGAGTCGTGTTGGGAAAGTAGTCCGTAAAATAGAGCGATACATTATACAATTGGTCAGTAGGACGCGGAATCCAAAGTCCGTCAATCTTTTCTTTCGTACGCATAAGCGAGAAGGTAAGCCAAGAGTCTGTACCAGGCACAAACTCACCGTACAACTTGAAGTCAATACCAGTGGCGTAACCACTTGACTCGTTTCTTCCATAGTACACTACGCGCACATTGTCTACTGTGTAGGGTATAAGGTGAGAAAGGGCTTTATAGTAAGCCTCGACGGTAAACTTAAATGGTCGGTCAGCCATCTTAAAGGTGTAGTCCGCGCCCAATACGAAATGGATAGATCGTTGCGACTTGATGTTCTTGTTGAGTTGAACCGTTGCTACGCCAGCAGTGAGAGTCGTGTCTTTGAGCTCTTTATAAAAGGGTGGCTGGTAATACAGGCCTGTCGCAAATCGCATGGTCCAATGGTCAGAAAAGGAGGGAAGTAGTCCTACTGATACGCGTGGCGATACGATAAGTTCCTTGTTCCAATTCCAGTGGCTGAGTCGCACGCCATAGGTAAGATTGAATAGTCCTGCTTTTGAACGAATGCGCCATGTGTCTTGTGCAAAGAGTGAGATGCGTGAAGTGCTGATGTCTGACTTTGATCGTAGACTATAGATGAGACGCAATGCGGTGGGGTCGTAGGGGAGTGAATAACCCATAGAGTCGCGCATCTCCCATTCACGCGCATTCTCGTGAATAGTCTCGCGTGTCCAATTAAAGCCTGCTTGTAGGGTGTGACCCGTAAGTTTGGTTCGGAAACGTAATTCTGTATTCATCACCCTTGCACGCAGTCGATTACGGGCATGCTCTAAGTAAGTGCCAACGCCCATTTGTTCTTGCGAGGTAGCTTCGTTGAGCCAATATTGCCCTTGAATGTCATAGGTTTCGTGCTCCTGCGTAGAGTAGGTCGAAAATTGTAGTGCTAAATAAGTATTTGGATTAAAGTGTCGCGTTAATGTTGCTGCACCAAACAGTGTGCGAAAGTAGTCTTTTTCTTTACCGTCAAAGTAGACCTTAAACGTTTTGGCATCGTATATGGTACCAAATTTTGTTTCGCGATCGTGTGGAGTAAAGTTGTAATGATTATCAGAAATGTTGCCTAAAACGTCAAACGACCACCTTTTATTGGGGTGCCACGATAAAACGGCTTGATAGTCTAAAAAGTTAGGCTTGTACTCTCCGTTCGTATCAGTTGAACCCATTAGGTAGCGAGTCGTCTTGTAGCGAAGTGACGACATTAGACTCACTTTTTTATTACCCCAACCTGTATAGATGCCACCACCTAACATAGAGGCTTGTGCTGTTGCTTCGAAAGCTTCGGGCTTCTTATAAGTGATGTCAAGTACGGATGACATCTTATCACCATAGCGTGCTTCAAAGCCGCCAGATGAGAAACCGATACTTTCAACCATATCGGAATTGATGATAGAAAGTCCTTCTTGTTGTCCTGAGCGTACTAACATAGGGCGGTAGACTTCAATCCCATTTAAGTAAACACAATTTTCGTCGAACGAACCACCGCGCACGTTGTATTGCGAGGAAAGTTCATTATGAGTAGAAACGCCAGCTTGTGTAGCAATAATCTCTTCAACGCCATTGCCCGTTGTTGAAGGACTTAATTTAGTGTCGGGCTTTGTAATACGTTGTGTGGTTGTCGTTTGTCGGCCTTGTCCAACAACCGTAGCTGTCCCCAAATTATTGTCGGGAGAGTAAGGAGGGAGTACTACGTCTAAGCGGATAGAATCGCCTGGTGATCGAAGTAGTCGCTTGCGTGTCTCATATCCAATCATAGAGTAAACGATTCGTACGCTGTCAGCAGAGTTGCACCAAAGCGTATATTCGCCTTTTAAATTGGAGACCGTAAGTGCGCTTTGTCCTAAAGCCCGCACGCTGGCTAATTCAATGGGCGCTCCTTCGGTGTCTTTGATAGTTCCAAATATGCGCGTCCTCTTTTGCGCATAAGCGGAACTGATGCCTACTAAAAACAATAGGCATAATATAAAGGGGTATGAGATATATTTATTCTTCAACAAAGTCATACGTATTATAACGCTCTGATACGTGTATTATTGTGTCTCGTTAATAAAAAACTTAACGGCGCAACTTTCGATGTGAAAGCTGCGCCGTTATGTGGGCAAAGATGGATTCGAACCACCGAAGGCGTAAGCCAGCAGATTTACAGTCTGCCCCATTTGGCCACTCTGGTATTTGCCCGTTATTGTTGTTTGCAACCCTTATTTCTGAATTGCGATGCAAAGGTAGGCATTATTTTGATACGTACCAAATGTTTCTGCGTTTTTTTTCAAAAAAAGTTCGTTTTTGTAGTAAAACTGTTTTTTGAGGAGGGTGAAAGGTATTGTAAGAAGGTGTTTTTAGTCTTATACGTATATAACGTATAATGCGTTCGATTTGATATGTTAAAACGAATAGTCCGTTGATTTTATGGACAGCGTTCATAAATCCAACGGACTATTGAGATATTAATTTGTGATTGCAAAAGATGATGCACTCTTTTTTAGTGCTAAGTAGATGTTCAAAATTAGTTGATATGAATTGGTTCGGTATTTCTGAACGAAAGAATGCGCCAAAGCATATCGACTAATTCAGAACATGATTATATAAACTAATTTTGAATACCTACTTATTATTACTTATTAGGTCACAATTACTTTTGTAGTTTCCAAGCGTAGTCAACCATTTTAATGGCAGTAAGTGCGAACTCTTCGCCCTTGTTGCCTAGTCGGCCGCCTGCGCGTTCTTCGGCTTGTTCGTGATTGTTGACAGTGAGTAGGCCAAAGATAACAGGAATGTCGCCTTTCGCGTTTAATTCAGTTATGCCTTGGGTCACACCTTGACAGATGTAGTCGAAGTGGGGCGTATCGCCTCGAATGACGCAACCTATAATAATAATGCCGTTAACATGGCCAAATTTGGCTAATTGTGAAGCAGCGTAAACTAATTCAAAGCTACCTGGTACGCGTTTAATGGTAATATTGTTTTCTGCAACACCATTTTTGCCTAATTCTTTAATAGCTCCTTCGAGCAACTTGTCAGTAATATGATTATTCCACTCCGTGACGATGATGCCAAAGCGCATTTCGCTTGCGTCAGGTATGGGGATGGTTTGATCTGCTGTATATGAAAAGTTGGAAGATGACATAGTATTAATGGTATTATATGGGAAAGGATAAACGATAAAGGTTAAAGTAAAAAGTTGAGATGATAGGTGTCTGCGCACCTCGCATTTGTACTTTGTACTTTAACCTTTATATATAGTGTTCCTTGCTTTTCGTGCAAAAGGATTATTTGCTCAATCTCTCAATGTACTTGTCGATAACGGCATCAAGTACAACACCGTTGTTTTGCTGACGGTTGCAGAGTGGGGCAGAGGGGTACTTTGCTTTGATGTCTTGGTAAAGCTTTAAAGCATCGTCTTTTTTATTTTGGCTTTCAAGGATAAGGCCTGCGTCAAAGAGAGCTTGTGCACAAAGTGCGGGGACGTCAGTTGCGTCGGCGGCCTTCTTGAATGTTTCAACAGCCTTATCTAATTGCTTATCAGTAGCGTAGGCATTGGCAAGTGCTGAGAGTGCTTGTGCTGAAATGGTAGCATCGCCTTTTGTATCAAAGTCTTCGAGATACTTGATAGCGTCCTTTGTCTTGCCTAACTGATAGCTGCAAAGGCCAGCTTCGTATTTAGCGATGTTGCCTGCATCGGTTGAGCTATATTTGTCGGCTATTTTAGCCAAGCCAAGTGTGCTGCCTTCGCCCTTAAGAGCGTGTTCGTAGTCTTGAGCCATGACGTAACGTTGCATAACGATGCCGAGGCTCTCTTGTGCCTTTTCTTCGCGAGGCTTAGAATATCCCCAAATGTAAGCAGCTGTACCACCTACAATTACAGCGACGGCTACAATAGCAGTGATTACTTGTTTCTTGTACTTGATAAAGAAAGCTTCTGATTTAGCAAGCGTTTCGTTTACGTCAAGTGCTTGTTGAGTGTTCTTTTGATTGCTCATATTGTATTTTGTTCTTTTTTGTTTCAGAAAATTGCAGGGCAAATTTACAACTTTTCATAGAAGTAGTGAAGTAAACGCTTGTTTTTTTTACTTTTCGTTGATATTTACGGTGTTGCCATTGGTTTTAGAACTTGCTTCTTTTTAACTTTGCACTTCATAATTTTGATAGAAAGGTATGATACTAAATCATTTAACTATAACCAATTATCGTAATTTGCAGATGGCGGATTTGGCGCTTTCGCCCAATGTTAATTGCTTCGTGGGAGCAAATGGTATGGGAAAGTCCAATGTGCTTGATGCAATTTATTATTTATCGTTTTGTCGTGGCTTTGCTAGTGCGCAGGACACCTCAAACCTAAATCATGAGGCTGACTATTTTATTTTAGAAGGTAACTATGAGTTAGAGTCGGGCGCAACGCAACAGGTCTGTTGCTCTTTGAAGCGTGGCGCACCGAAGCGTGTAAAGGTAGATGGTAAATTCGTGAAGCGCATTTCTGATCATGTAGGGCACATACCAATGGTAATGATAGCGCCAGCAGATGCGGCATTAATACTTGGAGGAAGTGAAGAGCGTCGGCGTTTTATGGATATGGTCATCATGCAATATAGTGCACCTTATTTAGATGCTTTAATAAGGTATGATAAAGCATTAAAGCAGCGCAACGCATTGCTGAAGCAAGATGAAGAACCAGATGAGAATGTGATGACTGTGTTAGAGGAGATGATGTCGGTTAGCGGTCAAGTGATATATGAGGAGCGCAAGGAGTTTGTAACAGCGTTCTTGCCGATATTTCTTCATCTTTATCAGCGTCTCTCAGATAATAAGAGTGAAGTAGTTGACATTCGCTATACAAGTCATGGAGATAGGGGTGAACTCTTCCCTCAGTTGAAAAGTTGGCGTGCTAAGGAGCGCATTGTTGGTTATTCTTTACATGGTATGCATAAAGATGATTTAGAACTGACACTAAACGGCTTCCCCGTAAAGCGTGAAGCTTCGCAAGGTCAACAAAAGACGTTCTTTATTGCGATGAAACTTTCGCAATTTATCTTTTTAAAGAATAAAGGTGAACATCGTACTCCTTTGTTGCTGTTAGATGATATTTTCGACAAATTAGATGCTCATCGAGTTGAACGCATTATTGACTATGTAAGTAGTCAAGATTTTGGACAAATATTTATCACTGATACGCGTAGGGATCATCTAGACAAGATTTTAGCTTCAACGCAGCAAGATTATAAGCTATTTTCAGTCGTAGAGGGGACGGTCGCTGATATATAAAGGTATATACGCTTGCATGATTGCAAAGATAAATAGTGGATCGGTAATGTTTGCTTACGTGTATTTACCTATCGGTGTTTTTGCTTTCATGTTTCAGCTGTAGGTTTTAATGTGTTGATAATCAAGTTATTAAGATGATGAAACTAAGTCTTACGATGTTTCATTTTTTGTTTCAACGTTTCATGTTAAAAACACTGTGGGAGAAAATCAAAAACACTGTGGGAGCGAGTTCAAAACACTGAGGGAGCGATTCAAAAACACTGTGGGAGCGCAACAATCGCTCCCTCAGTGTTTTATAGGGTGAAACATGAAACTTAAAGTGAAACATTCAAGTGTAATGTTTCACTTTTCTATCTGATTGATTTTCAATAAGTTATAAAGAAAAATGAAACATGAAAGATAAAACGAAGTATTGAAAATGTTGTATAGAAAATACGTACAAAAACTGCAATTTAGACATCAATGAACATTAAGGCGCGCTTCGCGCTTTTTTTTAACATTAATGCTTCATTAATCTTTTTCATTAATCTTTCCATTAAAGACATAGGAATAGAATTTGTTCAATGGTAGACTATAGAACAAGATTAATGGAAAGATTAATGGTCGATTAATGAAGCATTAATGTTAAAAAAAAGAGCGAAGCGCGCCTTAATGTTCATTGATGTCTTTTCGACAAATTGTAGTTTATCTTAACTCTGCGGCTCGGCAATGAATATGAAAGTTTTTTGACTTTCATTTTGCATTGCGCTCGCCTTGCACTATCTTTGCATACAGAAACATAACTATTTCCGTATGCAACAGAAAATCATTATTCTCGATTTCGGCTCACAAACGACGCAACTCATAGGTCGTCGCTTGCGCGAACTCGACACGTTCTGCGAAATTCTACCTTATAATAAGTTTCCTCACGATGACGAGTCTGTGATAGGTGTTATCCTCTCGGGTTCTCCTTACAGTGTATATGATCCAGAGGCTTTCAAGGTTGATTTAAGTCAAATCCGTGGTAAATATCCTATTCTTGGTATTTGCTATGGTGCACAATATATGGCTCAACTTTATGGTGGTAAAGTCGAACCTGCAGGCAGTCGTGAGTATGGTCGTGCAAATCTCGAAACGTTCGAACACGAAAATCCTTTGTTTAAGGGTTTTGATGAAAACTCACAAGTGTGGATGAGTCATGGCGACACAATTACAGCCATACCCGAAGGCTTCCATTGTATTGCTTCCACCTCAAAGGTAAAGTATGCAGCCTATCAAGCAGATAATGAAAAACTTTGGGGTGTACAATTCCACCCAGAGGTGTTCCACTCATTACAAGGCACGCAATTGCTTAAAAACTTTGTAGTCGACATCTGTGGTAGCCGTCAAGATTGGAGTCCTGCCTCATTTGTCGATACCACGGTTGCAGAATTGAAAGCACAATTGGGAGATGATAAAGTAATCCTTGGTCTCTCTGGTGGCGTAGATAGCTCTGTTGCAGCTGTTTTGCTCCACAAGGCAATTGGTAATAATCTTACTTGTATCTTCGTAGACCATGGTATGTTGCGCAAAAATGAGTTCCGCGATGTAATGAACGACTACAAGTGCTTAGGCTTGAATGTAATAGGCGTTGATGCAAGTGAAAAGTTCTTTGCTGACTTGGCCGGTGTTACCGACCCAGAGCAGAAACGCAAAATTATTGGTCGCGACTTTGTAGAAGTGTTCAATGCAGAGGCTAAGAAACAGACAGGAGCTAAGTGGTTAGCACAAGGTACAATCTACCCTGACCGCATTGAATCATTAAATATTACGGGAAAGGTAATCAAGAGTCATCATAACGTAGGCGGATTGCCTAAGGAAATGAACTTACAACTTTGCGAACCATTAAAATGGTTGTTTAAGGACGAGGTGCGTCGTGTAGGTCGTTCAATGGGTATGCCAGAACATTTGATTACTCGTCACCCCTTCCCCGGTCCTGGTTTAGCCGTTCGTATATTAGGAGATATTACACCAGAGAAGGTACGCATACTACAAGATGCTGACGACATCTACATCCGTGGCTTGCGCGACTATAAGGTGAAACTTTCAGGTGAAGAAGCACGTCGCGTCTTAGCAGCAGGCGTCCCCGCCGATATGCAAAATGGCGAAATAGAAGTAAGCCTTTACGACCAAATATGGCAAGCAGGCACCGTATTACTTTCAACCGTTCGTTCGGTAGGTGTAATGGGTGATGAGCGTACGTACGAACACCCCGTAGCCTTACGTGCAGTGACAAGCACTGATGCGATGACTGCCGACTGGGCCCACTTGCCTTATGACTTTATGGCAAAGGTGTCGAATGACATTATCAATCACGTTAAAGGTGTAAACCGCGTATGCTACGATATCTCGTCAAAGCCACCTTCAACAATTGAGTGGGAATAAACCGAGTTACCTCGATTGAAGTTAATTATAAGAATAGCCTTTATCCATAAATTAGGGAGTTTGTTGACATTATGCTTGAATGTCGATAAATTCCCTAATTTTGTGACGTGCCTTTTATGCGCGTCGCAATCGTCCACGTATGAAAGCGTTGTATAGCTATATGCGTGATAAGTAGGTATTCAAAATTAGTTTATATAATCATGTTCAGAATTAGTCGATATGCCTTGGCGCATTCTTTCGCCCAGAAACATAGGTTTCATCGGTCACGTAGCCCGCTACGCTCCCTCTTCAACCTATGTTTCTGAACGAAATACTGCACCAATTCATATCAACTAATTTTGAACACCTACTTAGAATTTTCAAATTGTAAGAAATTGTGAATGAAGCAATCAGATAAATCGAAGCATTTATTGTCACTAATTCGTAGTGGCGAGCCAATGACATTAGGGCAGCGATTGCGGTTGGTGGTATATCTTAGTGTTCCAGCGATTATAGCTCAATTGTCGTCAATTGTGATGCAATATATAGATGCCTCAATGGTAGGTAGTTTGGGAGCTGAAGCTTCGGCTTCAATAGGGTTGGTATCAACTACCACGTGGTTATTTGGGGGATTGTGTTCAGCTGCGTCAACAGGTTTTACGGTGCAAGTGGCACATCGGATAGGAGCTGGCGACATGCAAGGAGCACGTGCCGTGTTGCGTCAGTCGTTTACAGCCATAGTGATATGGGGATTGGCCGTATCAGTGTTAGGTATGTCGATAAGCACGTATTTACCCTATTGGTTGGGAGGCGATGTGGCTATACGGCATGATGCCTCGCTTTACTTCTTCATCTTCTCGCTCTTTCTTCCTGCACTACAGTTAAGCTTTTTAGCAAGTGGCATGTTGCGTTGTAGTGGCAATATGCATGTAGCGAGTCTGTTAGGTGTGTCAATGTGTATGCTCGATGTGTTGCTCAACTTTTTCTTGATATTTCCTACACGCTATTTAAGCGTAGGTGGATATGATGTGCCTATATTCGGGGCAGGTTTAGGTGTGGGCGGAGCTGCTTTAGGTACGGTCGTGGCAGAGTCGTTAGTAGCAGCCGTAATGTTGTGGTATTTATGGTATCGCTCTCCAGAGTTAAGTTTGGCAAAGAATAAAGGCTGCTTTCGTCCGAAACTTGATACCATACGGAAGGCCTTGCGTATCGGTCTACCAATGGGCATAGAGCATACCATCATCTGTTGTGCACAAATAATGATTACCGTAATCGTAGCGCCGTTAGGCATTTGTGCGATAGCAGCCAATTCGTTTGCCATAACGGCCGAAAGCCTTTGCTATATGCCAGGCTATGGCATAGCCGACGCAGCTACCACTTTGGTAGGGCAGAGCTTTGGTGCAGGAAGGCGAGATCTAACACGCAGCTTTGCCTATATAACCGTCTTTATGGGCATGGCCGTAATGAGTGTAATGGGCGTTTTGATGTATGCTTTCGCTCCACAGATAATCGGCATTATGACCCCCGTTGATGAAATTCGTCAGCTTGGTACAATGGCATTGCGCATAGAAGCCTTTGCTGAACCCATGTTTGCCGCTTCGATTGTAGCATACGGAGTGTTTGTGGGAGCGGCCAGTACGTTGATACCCTGCTTAATGAATTTCTTTAGTATTTGGGCCGTCCGCTTGTCGTTAGCAGCGCTGCTTGCTCCTTCGTTTGGCTTGAAGGGAGTATGGATAGCGATGTGTGTAGAGCTGAGTTTCCGTGGTGTAATATTCTTAATACGTCTATTCCGCCAACGCTGGTTGAAAGTCATTCCGTTAAGAAGCGATGGCCAAACCGAAAGGCAGTAATTAAGGTTATATATTCCGTAATATGTCTACCTAAGTAGTTTACTTTTAATTTGTACTTTTGCGGTATGATAAATAAATGCGAAATCATGGAAGTAATAAAAGATGAGAAATTTTATGGCGAACGTCCTTTGTTTGCCATTAAGCATACGCGACTTGAAAATGTAACAATCGTTGATGGCGAGTCGGGCATAAAGTGTTGTGAAGACCTTGAAGCAACGGGATGCCATTTTTATGGCAAGTACCCTTGGTGGCATGTTAAGGGTTCGGTTATAGACCATTGCTATTTTGCCCCCGAATCACGTAGTGCCATTTGGTATTCAGATGATATGAAAATGAGTGATTGCGTGATAGATGGCCCAAAGTTCTTCCGCGAAATGAATAACTTGCAGCTACACAAGGTCGTAATCAACGATGCAGATGAAACCTTCTGGAAGGTAAATGGCTTGAAGTTGACGGACGTTGAGCTACACGGCGGTACATATCCCTTCATGTTCTGTCAAAACGTTGAAGTCGATGGCTTAGTAAGTGATGCGAAGTATGTCTTTCAGTACGTAAAGAATGTAGTAGTGCGCAATGCTAAGATTACGACGAAAGATGCCTTTTGGGAGGTAGAGAACGTAACAATCTATGACTCCGAACTCAATGGAGAGTATTTGGGTTGGCACTCGAAACATCTTCGCCTTGTCAATTGCCACATAACAGGTGAACAACCATTGTGCTATGCCCAGGATTTAGTTTTGGAGAATTGTACCTTTGGTCCAGATTGCGACCGAATGTTTGAAGACTCAACCCTTCAGGCGGACATTCGTGGCGCAGTAACAAACATTAAAAATCCGATGTCAGGGCGCATCGTGGCTGATGCGATAGGTTCCGTTACGATAGACGAACACATAAAGTCGCCTGCAAATTGTGAAATCATTATCAGAGAAAAGTAAAGAAAAAGACATGAAATTCGATTTTGACAAAGTCGTTCCCCGCCGTGATACCAATTCCTATAAGTGGGATAGCGCCTCCGATGCTGATGTGCTACCGATGTGGGTGGCCGATATGGATTTCAAGACGTCTCCCGCCATTATCGCTGCCTTACAACGCCGAGTGGCGCATGGCATATTTGGCTATACGCGCGTTCCCGAAAGCTATTATCAAGCCGTAACGTCGTGGTTTGCACGTCGGCATGCGTGGCAGGTGGAGAAGGATTGGATAATATATACGTCTGGCGTGGTGCCAGCCATATCAGCTGTATTAAAGGCCCTGACGCAGCCAGGCGATAAAGTATTGGTCCAAACGCCAGTTTATAATTGCTTCTTCTCTTCCATTCGTAATAATGGGTGCGATATCGTATCGTCGCCCTTAGTCTATACTGGTCATACTTACGAGATTGATTTCGATGACTTAGCGCAGAAAGCTGCTGATCCACAAGTAAAGGTAATGTTGTTATGCAATCCCCACAATCCTGCTTGTAGAGTTTGGACGCGTGAGGAACTCACGCGTATTGGCGAGATATGTTTGCGTCATAATGTAACCGTTGTATCGGACGAGATACATTGTGAATTGGTAATGCCAGGCCAGTGTTATACCCCTTTCGCTTCCCTATCAGCAGAATTCTTACAACATTCCGTAACGTGCATATCGCCCAGCAAAGCCTTCAATATAGCAGGATTGCAGATTGCCAACATCGTTTGCGCCGATGCCCAGATGCGTACACGCATTGATCGAGCCATTAACGACAATGAGGTGTGCGATGTCAATCCCTTCGGAGTTATAGCCACTGAGGCCGCTTATAATGAAGGAGAGGAATGGTTAAACCAATTGATAGACTATATATGGGGCAATTATCAGTATATGCGTGACTTCTGTCACGAGCATTTACCTTCCTTCCCCATAGCCGATTTAGAAGGTACGTATCTTGTGTGGATGGATTGTAGTAAGTTAAATACGAAGTCCAGCGAACTTGAAGAACTGCTAATTGCTGAGGCTAAATTATGGTTGAATGCAGGAAACTTGTATGGCTCAGCAGGTGAAGGCTTTATGCGCTGGAATATAGCTTGTCCGCGTGCTACTTTGGTTGAAGGATTAAGCCGGTTTAGACGCTATGTAGAAAAGTTTACATAGGATGCTTACGGATTAAGGGGTGTCCTAAAATATTTTTTTAGAACACCCCTTAGTAGAAGTGGGTGTGTCAAGATGTCAAATCTCATGAAATGACATCTTGATACACCCTAAAATGTTATTTATCTTTCAGTTACAGGCTTATATTCTTTTAACTCAGCTACGCAACGGTAAGCAGGACGAATGATGCGTCGACCCACGAAGCCAAGTTCTTCATTGCGGTGAGCACACCAACCCACGATGCGAGCCATGGCAAAAAGTGGTGTGTATATCTCAATGGGGAGGCCGATGAGGTCGTAAACGAAACCAGAGTAGAAGTCGACGTTGGCGCAAAGTTTCTTGCTGCGTCCTTTAATATCGTAAACGGCTTCAACCGAAAGTTTCTCAATGCGCTCCATAAACTCAAACTCTTCGGTGCGTCCTTTCTCCTCGGCTAACTTACGAGCCATTTCTTTCAGTAACACAGCGCGTGGGTCGGATAGCGTATAAACCGCGTGTCCTATACCATATATTAAGCCAGTACCGTCATAAGCCTCTTTCTTAACAATCTTGTGTAGATAGTGGCTTATCTCTTCCTCGTCGTCCCAATGGCGAATGTTCTGTTTCAAGTGTTCGATCATGTGGTGCACACGAATGTTAGCACCACCATGCTTAGGACCTTTGAGAGAACCGATACCAGCGGCAATAGAAGAATACGTGTCGGTACAGGTTGACGAGGTGACGCGAACGGTAAATGTAGAGTTATTACCACCGCCATGCTCAGCTTGTAATATCAGCAGAAGGTCGAGCGTGCGTGCATCAAGAGGCGTGTAGTGATTGCCCAAGAGCATATAAAGGAAATTCTCGGCCAGCGAGAAACCCTCTTTCGGGTGGCGAATGTGAAGCGAGCGGCCCAAAGCCTTATGACGCAACATGTTATAAGCATAAGCAATGATAGTCGGGAACTTAGAGATAAGTTCGATGCTTTGCCGCATCAGATTATCGCGCGAGATGTCGTCGGGGTTAGCGTCGTAGGTGTAGAGTTCGAGTACACTGCGAGCTAATATGTTCATGATGTCGCTGCCCTCCAATTCTACAATGTTAAGCGTAGTCTTTGACATCAATGGCATATTGTCAATGAGCAGGCGTCGGAACTGCTCCAACTCTTCAGTATCAGGTAGTCTGCCTGAGAGGAGTAGGTAAGCCACCTCCTCAAATCCAAAGCGTTCTTCTTTCAGTACAGCGTGTACCAAGTCAGCTATTTCGTATCCTCTGAAAAAGAGTTTACCCTCAATAGGTTGAAGTCCTTCTTCTGTTCGTTCGTAGCCAACAACATTACCAATGTTCGTCAGTCCAACGAGTACACCCGTACCGTCTTCATTACGCAGTCCGCGCTTTACGTCAAGCTTTCTAAAGAGTTCGGCATCAATCTTGATGCAACTCTTCATGTTGTCAGACAACTTATATATAAGGTATTCTTTCTTATCTGTCATCGTGTTGTATTTTTTACTTAGCAACGCATTCGCTAAGTGCATTCGCAAACTCCTTTGTGCCAAGTGCATGGCCGTTTTGCATAAAGCGAGCTAAGTCAGCAGTTGCATATCCATTGCCAAACAATTGTTCTAATGAATGAGTAATGCGCTCGGCCGCATCATTCCAACCAAGGTGTTCAAGCATCATGACGCCTGAGAGAATAAGCGAGCAGGGATTAGCTTGGTTGGTGCCTGCGATGTCGGGAGCCGTTCCGTGCGTCGCTTCAAACACAGCGCGTCCTGCTTCATAATTAATGTTGGCTCCTGGTGAAATGCCAATGCCACCTACTTGCGCAGCCAACATATCTGATATGTAGTCACCATTTAGGTTCATGGTAGCAATAACGTCGTAAGCTTCAGGTTTCAAAAGCGCGTTTTGTAGGAAAGCGTCACAGATGCAATCGTCCATTCTTACTTTTCCCTCAAAAGCATCATCGTTCACTTCGTAGCCCCATGCCTTAAATCCACCTTCGGTAAACTTCATGATGTTGCCCTTGTGTACTAAGGTAACATGGTTCGTCCCATTATTAATGGCATACTGGCAGGCCGCCTTAACGAGTCGTTTCGACCCCTCAGCTGATACGGGTTTAACGCCAAAGGCCGATGTTTCGGGGAAGCGAACCTTTGTTACGCCCATTTCATCGTGTAAGAATTCGTAGAAAAGTCTTGCCTCGCGTGAGTTCGCCTTCCATTCAATGCCCGCGTAGATGTCTTCCGTATTTTCACGGAACACCACCATGTTAACGCGTTCTGGGTGTTTTACAGGCGATTCGATACCTTTAAACCAACGTACTGGACGCAGACAGACATAAAGGTCGAGTCCTTGACGCATGGCAACGTTAAGCGATCGTATGCCACCGCCTACTGGGGTAGTAAGTGGGCCTTTTATGCCAACGTGGTAGTCGGCAAAAGCTTTAAGCGTCTCGTTGGGCAAGTAAGTGCCTAACGTGTCGTATGCGTGTTGGCCAGCAGCTACTTCTTTCCAGATAATCTGTCGTTCGTTGCCGAAGGAAGCCTTGACAGCAGCGTCGACCACTTGTTGCATGGCTGGCATAATTTCAGGTCCGATTCCGTCGCCTGTAATGAATGGAACTTCTACTTGATTAGGAACAATGAGTTTGCCGTCAGCAAGTATTTGTATCTTAGTTTGCGTCATCTTAATTCGTTTTATGTTGTTAGAAAGCTTGTCGAAATGAGTTTCTCTTCCTTTTGGGTACTTCTTAAAGTGCTGCTAAGGCAGAACCCGCTTTGAACCACTTTATCTGCAATTCATTATAAGTATGTTGCGCTGTGATGTTGTCAGTGCTTCCGTCCGTATGGTGAACGACTATCTGAATGGGAGTACCAACGTGAATGTCAGCGCAAGCAACGTCAAACGTGTCGCCCTCCTTAATCTTTTCGTAGTCCGAAGGTTGAACAAAAGTAAGAGCTAAGATGCCCTGCTTCTTCAAGTTCGTTTCGTGAATGCGTGCAAAGCTTTTAGCAAGTACCACTTTCACGCCCAAGTAGCGAGGCTCCATGGCAGCGTGTTCACGGCTTGAGCCTTCTCCATAATTATCTTCAGCCACGATAATGCTACCGCCGCATTTGTTGCGATAGTGTTCCGCTACTTTCCAAACCTCACATTTATTGCTGTTCAGCGAGTCGGTTACGATGCCAGCTTCGCCCGTAAAGGCATTAATTGCTCCTAATAAGAGGTTACGTGAAATATTTTGTAAGTGACCGCGATAGCGCAACCAAGGACCAGCCATTGAAATGTGATCAGTCGTACATTTTCCCTTCGTTTTGATCAGCAGTGGAAGGTGTGTAAAGTCATTACCGTCCCATGGAGCGAATGGGGCAAGTCGTTGTAGGCGTTCGCTATCGGGAGCAATGTTTACGACCTGATTGGGGTTAGGCTGTGAAGCGTAGGCAGGTTTGCTATTAACTACCTTATCGTCCTCTGTGTTATACCCCTTTTGTGGCAACGCCTCACCCATGGGGGCAAACGCTGGCCAGTGGGTTGAAGTCGAAGGGTGTTCGAGTAGTGTACCCGTAAAGGCATACCCCACGGCCACTTCGGGAGAAGTAATAAAAGCATGCGTGTTAGGATTGCCGTCGGCACGTTTCGCAAAGTTGCGGTTAAAGCTCGTGACGATGCTATTGCGACGCGTGTTGTCGTCAGTAATTCTTTTCCATTGACCAATGCAAGGGCCACAAGCGTTAGTCATAATCGTAGCCCCCGCTTCCGTGAAGATTTGTAGAATGCCGTCACGCTCCGCTGTGGCATGAACCAATTCCGAACCGGGACAGACAATAAGTTGAGCTTTCAGTTCATATCCATGCTCTCTATAGAATTTTACAACAGAGGCGGCACGTGTCATGTCTTGATAAGAAGAGTTGGTGCAAGAGCCTATTAAGCACACGTCCACCTTTTCGGGGTAACCTTCGTTTGTTACGGTTTGTGGCATAAGGCTGATGCTGCGTGCTGCGTCAGGAGTAAACGGACCATTAATATAAGGAGTGAGTTCGTCTAAGTTGATGGTAATGAACTCGTTGTAATACGCTTCGGGGTGGGCTAACACTTCGTCGTCGGCTCGCAAATCGTTAGCTATCTCATTAGCCAAGTGCGCTACCTCTTGTCGGTTGGTAGCTTCGAGGTAAGCCTCCATTTGCTGGTCGTATGCAAACATTGAAGTCGTAGCTCCCACTTCAGCTCCCATATTGCAGATAGTAGCTTTACCCGTAGCGGGAATGCTTTCAGCACCAGGACCAAAATATTCAATAATGGCATTTGTTCCGCCTTTGGTTGTAAGTTTACCTGCAAGGTATAGAATAACGTCTTTAGGTGAAGCCCAACTTGAAAGTTTACCGATTAGCTTAACGCCGATGAGTCGGGGCACTTTCAATTCCCAAGTGCTTCCAACCATGACGTCAACGGCATCAGCTCCGCCTACGCCAATTGCAGCCATACCCAGACCGCCTGCGTTGGGGGTGTGAGAGTCGGTGCCCACCATCATGCCACCAGGGAAGGCATAGTTTTCTAATACCACTTGGTGAATAATGCCTGCTCCAGGTCCCCAAAATCCCATGCCGTATCGTTCGGCAGCAGAATGCAAGAAGTCGTAGACCTCTTTATTGGTCTGCTTGGCGGTAGGTAAGTCAATCGAAGCTCCTTTGTAAGCTTGTATTAAGTGGTCGCAATGAATGGTACTTGGTACAGCAGCGCTATCGCGGCCAGCATTCATAAACTGCAAAATGGCCATTTGTGCAGTGGCATCTTGCATGCAGACACGATTCGGATAGAATTGTGCGTAGTCTTGTCCACGTTTAAAGCCGCCTTTCTGCAGTGTAGAGGAGTCGGCAAGGTGGGCAAATAACACCTTCTCGGCATAAGTTAATGGTTTGCCTATTTGTGTGCGTACGTTCTTTATGCGTTCCATGTAGGTGGCATAAAAGGTACGAATCATGTCTAAATCGTATATCATTGCTTTAGTTGTTTAGAAATGCTCTGTTTTTGATAGATATGTGATACAAAGCGTTGTAGCTTTGTATCAGTTGGTATTTATTTATTGCAAATATAATACAAAATGTTTATATGATGTCGAGAATACTTACATAAATTTATATTTATAGGTAAAATATGGCATATTTGTAACTTTATTTATGCAGAACACTCCTTTTTTGAAAAAAGCCTTACTTATTGGCCGAAGGCAATGACGCCTTTCTGACTTTTGCCGTCAACGGCTATTAGAAGCGGAGAAGTTAAGTGGATGAGGCGAATGTGTTCGTTCTCAAAAGAGGCTGGCGCCGCTTCAAACCACATTTTGTTAAATTCGTAATCCGTGTCAGCGATTGAGAGCGTAAAGTAAGGTATGCCTAACGAAGTAAGGTTTTGGAAAAAGTGCGAACCCTGACTTGCGTCAATGTGACGTTGCTTCATTTCAGTTTCGACAATAGCGCCAACGCCTGCGATGTCAGCCCAACGCACAGGAATGCCCAGTGCGGGGTCAGAGCTTCCCCAACGACCTGCGCCTATAAGCAGATAGTCTTTATGCTTCGTCATGAATGATGTATTCGCTTGGGCGATAAGTTGGGCGATTTCTCTACTTTGTGCTGCAGAGTAATGGTCGTTCTTGACATAAATAATGTCCTGTATACTCCTATTAATAAGGTTGCCCAATACACGGCTCGAACTAATCAACTTCGTGTGATTGCCAAAATCTGACGTATGAAAGGATTCGTTACTTATATTATTGTTAGCTATGGGACGAATCTGAAGCAGAAAGAACTCAGCGGTACTGTTGGACGTTAATTGCATGGCAAACTCTATTTCAACGTCGCGCCTCATTTCGTCTTTGCCCAATTTCATGAGCCTGTCAATAATGTTGCTGAAGGGCAATTGGGAATGATTGAGCAGTGACTGAAAGCTTACGATGCTGCGGCCGCTCTCGGGGTGAAGACCCGGAATTATGCGATTGTTTTGCCAGTCGTAAGTAGAAAAGATGTAAGGAGCATCGGTATCGTTTCGTGGAAAGTCCTTTAGCTGCAAGCGCTTGAGATTGTAACTATCGTTGAGCGCAAGGGGTTCGTTGGCCTGTTGTAAGTTGAGTGCAATGAAAGAATCTTGCGTGTCGCTCAAGGCGTTGGCTATGGTCGCAGTCTGAAGTGGACTCTTGGGACGCTGAGGCGAAAAACGGAGCGACTTGCCACCGTCTACAATTTGTTTGCCAAGGCCCAATGCTATATTGATAACTCCGTCTTCGGCCTTCTCGCTTTCGAAAGGATAAAAGTTGTATGAACGTGCAACGCCTGATAGGGTGGGGTAGAAGAGCGTGTCGTGCACGCTCCCGACTACCTCTTGAATAACGATTGCCATCTTCTCTTGGTCGATAAGGTTTTGGGTGGCGTTGAGGTAGTTCTTACTCTGCTTAAAAAATACAGAAGCGTAAACGCCCTTAATGGCAGCGCGTACGTTAGCTAACATCTGCGGCTTGGGGGCATTGTGTCCTACCATGTAGGTGGAATAAACGCCTGCGAATGGCTGGAAATGAGAGTCCTCTAATAGGCTGGAGGAGCGTATCGCTAAAGGTTTTTCAACAGACGAGAGTAACGTTGTCAAATCTTCAATCACTTTTTGCGGGAGGACGGCTCTTTGAAAAGTCGCGAAGATGTCTGCATCGCTTGCATCGCTCAGCGCTATGGGGTATAGGTGATTGTCGTTCATAAACGTGTCAAATACGTCGGTGCATATAATCACCGTTTTGGGTATGTCGACTCTTATGGCTGATTCTTTTTCGTGTTGTAGCAGATACTGCTTAATAAACGAGTTCATAAAAGCCAATCCGCGTCCTTTTCCGCCTAAAGAACCTTTGCCAATGCGTGTAAAGTTATTGTAGTTGTCGTAGTCCTCTTTGTGGAATACGGCCACAACCCCCGCGTGCTTCATCGTTCGATAGCGGTCAATCAGTTGGCTGATGTAAACTCTGGCCTCATGCATATTATTATATTGTGTTACGTCGTGTTGACGTAGCACTTCAGCAGGAGGAAAGATAGCGCGTGAATATAAGAAGCGCGAAATGTTGTTTTGCTCGAGATGTTGATAGAGTAGGTCGTCGGGAATGTCGTTGAGGTGGAGTTGTAGGTCTTTAAGGTTCTTAATCCTCAGCAGTTCGTGATGCGTCGAAGGGTCGGTAACCACAAAGTCGCCAAAGCCGAAATGACGTATAATAGCATTGTGTAGGTCAGTGGGGTAAGTCTTGGCGTGTTTCTGTACAAACGACAAACCCAATTCGTTTGCAAAGCATTTGTTTGCATGGTCGGACGATTGCATGATAATCGGCAGGTGAGCATCGTTGCTCAGCAAGGCTCTTGAGAGCGCAACTCCAGCGGTGACATATTTCTGCCCATTGCAATTAAAACTAATGTCGGTGATAACGCCCAAGAGGTTGCGGCTGTAGACGTGGCAAAGCTGTTCGGCCTCTTCGTAGCTACGGGCTAATAACACCTTGGGGCGACCGCGCATACGTAGCATCTTTAAGTGATCGTTGAGCGCTTCTTTAGCAAACTCACGGCTTTGCTCTAAGATAGTTCGGTAAAGCAGCGGAAGGGCTGAAGAGTAAAATCGCACAGAGTCTTCAACTAACACGATAGCTTGCACCCCCACTTCGTTAACGTCGTGTGGGGCGTTCATCTTGTCTTCGATGAGCTTAATAATGGCGAGTAGTAGTTCAGCGTTTCCCAACCACGAAAAGACGTAGTCGATGTTGTGCATGTTTGACTCGCTGATGCGTAGCTTCACTTCTTTCGAGAAAGGCGTAAGCATCACAATAGGCACGTTGGGGTGAAGTTTCTTAATCGGGGCTGCGAGTTTAAAGGACGCGTTGTCTGCAAGGTTGGGCATAATGATGACCAACTCAAAATGGCGGTCGGACATGATTGTCAATGCTTCCTCTTGTGTGGTGACACGCGTAAAGCGGGGTGGATAGCGCAGGTTGAGCGATGCGTATTCATTAAAAATCTCTTCGTCTACGCGTCCGTCGTCTTCAAGCATAAAGGCATCGTAAGGAGTGGCAATTAATAGCACATTATAGATGCGTCGGTTCATGAGTGAGGCGAAGGGCGTATCGCGCATGATAGGCAAGGTGTCGTTGTAAAGGTCGTTTTTCATGGAGTCAATGGTCGTGTTCTACTGAAAATAAAAAAGACGAGCCAATACACGCGTGTGTCGTTATTGCTCGTCTTTAGATAGTGATATTATTGAACAGTAATCTTCTTGGTCGCTACAACGGTAAATCCGAATTCACCACGTGAGCTGTAGGTAACTTTACCTGAGTTGTCAGGCCAAAAGCTGCTGCTTTGATCAGCTCCGCTTTCTCTCCAAAGTGTGGTGTGCGCGGAGGCATCGTACGTACCCTTGAATGTAAGCGTATACGTGCCTGGCGTGTTGATAATGAGCGTGTCCGTTGGGTTTTGCGGCTCTTGGTCGTAGATGACCACTGTCTTGTACTTCTGTGAGTTGCCTTCTGTTTCGGGGTTAATAGCCCATTCGTATTTAGCCTTGTAGAGCAGTTTGCCAATTTTGGCTTGTTGCAGTGTAGCGACAAGTTTCTCGCCCGTGTGTAAGGTCGTACTATTTGTTGAGATTTCCTTTACGGTCAAGTCGTTGAAGGTGGGTGGCGTAGAATTGTATTTACTGCTATGCTCGTTGTCGTCAGAGCAACTTGTAATGAACGACGTTATGGTGCACAATAAGAGTGCAGAAAGTAGAAAAGTCTTTTTCATTTTGGTTGGTTTACATGAGTATGCCATCGCCTTGACGTATCACTTCAAAGCTATCGTCGTGGCAGTCAATAATCGTTGTTTCGCCTAAGTAACCCATTCCTCCGTCAATGACGAGGTCAACTTGATTGCCAAAAGTCTCGTCTATTAAGTCAGGGTCAGTGCGGTAGGCATCGTCGTCATAGCCTTCAGTGGGCAATGAGGCTGTCATAAGAGGAGCATCGAGCTCGCGCAGAATATCGCGCAGAATAGGACTGTCAGGCATTCTGATACCAATTTCGCCCGTTTTGCGTGAACGGAATATCTTGGGTAACTTGTTCTTGCCAGGAATGATAAAAGTAAAAGGCCCAGGCAAGTTGCGCTTCATTACCTTATACGTAGGCGTCGAAATGCGTGCGTATTCGCTAATCGCACTCATGTCGTAACAAATGACCGACAATGGGTGGCTGGCAGGGTTGATATTTCGAATGTTGCAGATGCGCTCAACAGCACGCTCCTTTAGCGCGTGACAACCTAATGCGTACGTTGTACCTGTAGGAAAAATGATAACTCCTCCATCACGCAGTGTGGCCACAACTTGTGCAATGCGCTCTGGTGGATTGTTTTTGTCATATAGCTTTAGCATGATGAAGAATGTTAAGGTCGGGGAACTATGCGGATTTAAAAAGTCTTGAGCTTCTGATAAAGGCGTTGCACTGGCAGACCGACAACGTTGAAGTAACTGCCTTTAATCTCCTCAACGGCTACGATGCCAATCCACTCTTGAATGCCATAAGCACCCGCCTTGTCAAAGGGTAAGTAGTTGTCAACGTAAAAGTTAATCTCTTCGTCGGTTATCTCGGCAAACTTTACTTGACTCGTTACGCCAAAGTCTTCAGTACGATCAGCCGTAACGATTGTAACGCCTGTAATAACTTGGTGTGATTTACCTGAAAGCTTGTGTAACATCTCTTTGGCCTGTTCAGCTGTCTTGGGTTTGCCCATAACTTCACCTTCAACGTACACAATCGTGTCGGCTGTGATAAGCAGTTCATTCGGTGCCATTGACGAACGATAAGCTTGTGCTTTGTTACGTGAAATGTAACGCACGATGTCCTCGCCACGTAAAGAGTCTGGGTAACTTTCGTCAATGCCAAATAAGGTGCGTACTTTAAAGTTTACTCCCATACGTTGCAGCAACTCTTTTCTGCGTGGTGAATTGCTCGCTAATACGATGTTGTATTTTTTTAAATTGTCAAGCATGGCAGTCTGGTTTATGATGATTAAAGTTTTTCTTTGTTAAATTAGGTGCAATATGATTGATTACCATCCAAAAGCGCGATTGTCGGCCATCCAAAGTCCTTGAGCGCGCAATACTTGTTCAACGATGTCGCGTACACAACCGCATCCACCCTCGAGCGGACTTACGTAGCGTGCGATATCTTTTATCTCGATAGCCGCATCGTTAGGGCAGCAAGGGCAGCCACATTTCTTCATGACTTCGTAGTCAGGTATGTCGTCGCCCATATAGAGCACTTCGTCGGGGCGTAATCCCTTTTGAGCCAGCCACTGGTCAAAGCATTCTATCTTTACGGCAGCTCCCATAAAGATGCTCTTGATGCCTAATGACTCGTAGCGTTGGCGTACAATGGGACTGTTGCCCCCTGTAATGATAGCAATCTCAATGCCGTACTTTATGGCCAATTGCAATGCGTAGCCATCTTTCGTGTTTGCCGTTCGACAAGGTTGTCCACCTTCTATTAGCAAAACATTGCTGGTGCTTAACACACCGTCAACGTCAAAGGCTAAGGCTCGTATCTTTCGTAAGTCGTAGTTAATCATGCTCGCTTTGGCTATGTTGGTGAATGCTTTGGCTCATTAATCGGTATATCTCCTGAAGTTCAGCCTCGTCAGCTAATTCGCGAAGTTGCTCGTTCATGACCTTTTCGTCCCACCTCTTGGCAGGACCCGTCTGTGCCTCGGTAGGGGAGAGGTGGTGGAGCTTTTGCGCTGTCTCGTCAATGATGGGGAGCAAGACAGTGGGGGCGATGCCGTTCTTTTCGAGTAGGTGGTAAGCCAATGTACAACAATGGTTGGTAAAGTTGTTGGCAAATACGGCTGCTAAGTGCAACTTCTTGCGCTTGGCAGAGTCAAGCGGATATACCGTGTCTGATAGTTCGCTTGCTAAGTCCTCTACCATTTTGAACGATTGAGGTGTGTTGCCTTCAACGAAAAGCGGGATCGTTTTAAAGTCAATGTCCTTGTCTTTGCTCAGTGTCATCATTGGATAGAGTACGCCGCATTGAACGCTTTTGGGAAATACAGAGAGTGGAACACTCCCTGCTGTGTGAATCCATGTTCCCTTCCTCGCATGAATGTTTTGCGAAAGTTGTTGTATAACAGAAGCTAAGGAATCGTCTTTTAAAGCAAAGAGGTAAATGTCGCTTTTGGGCAGTAAATCAGTATGGTTGATAGCACGGGGACAACCGATAGCTTCGGCTAAAGTCTGTGCGTGTTCTATGTTGCGGCTATAAACGGCATCAATGGTGTGTCCTACCTTTATGAATGCTTTTGATAGCAATGTCGCCACGTTTCCCGAACCTAATATACTGATATTCATGTCAATGCTTGTGTAATTGCTTTTCTTCTATCGTTTTGCTGCAAAGTTATTATTTTATTTTACAACAAGGGGCGTTCGCTGCATTTTTTTCGTTCGTGGCTCTTGATATACAGAGGGATATAAGGTATTTCTTAGAGTAGTGAATATAAACTGCAATTTGTCTGCCTAATTGGGGGGCGGGTTAATTGGGGGGCGGGTTTTTAACCCGCCCCCCAATTAGGCAGATAAATTGCAGTTTATCGAACATATATCCATACGTATTCAGAACCTTTGTTTTATCTTTCATGTTTCATTTTTATATTTCAACTCATTGATTATCAATACTTTCAAAGACTGAAACATTGAGCTTCAATGTTTCATTTTAAGTTTCATGTTTCACTTTTCAAAACACTGATGAAGCGCTTTCACGCTCCCTCAGTGTTTTTGAATCGCTCCCACAGTGTTTTTGTTTTTCTCCCACAGTGTTTTTGAGAATGAAACATTGAAAGCAAAAATGAAACATCGAAGCTCAATGTTTCAGTCTTTGAAAGTATTGATAATCAATGAGTTGAGATATAAAAATGAAACATGAAACATAAAATATGCAAAGGTAAAATATACGTAAACCAGAAATGCCTATTTAAGGCGTTCTGAAACATTTTGTAGAGGTTTCTTAAAGGGTAGGATTACAGTAAGTCGTTGCTATATGTCCGTACACATTACGCACCTTTTTCGTACCTTTGCCGTATGAAAACGAAGCGCGATAATTATAAATTTCTCACTCAGGCTCCTGTACACAAGGTTATCCTCACTATGGCCTTGCCCACCATCATTTCTATGTTGGTCACCAGCCTTTATAATATGGCCGACACCTTCTTCGTGAGCAAAATCAATACACAGTGCACTGCAGCTGTAGGCATTGTGTTTTCGGTCATGTCGGTAATACAAGCCGTAGGCTTCTTTTTTGGGCATGGTTCGGGCAATTACATATCGCGCAAGCTTGGCGCACGTCAAACGGCCGATGCTCGTACCATGTCGGCCACGGGATTTACTTATAGCCTTAGTTTCGGTGTATTATTAGCCATCGTAGGACACGTTTGGCTCAGTCCATTGGCCGAGCTATTAGGCTCGACTCCCACCATTCAGCCCTATACCGAACAATACCTTGGCATAGTACTCTTAGGTGCCCCTTTTATGACTGCCTCGCTCACGATGAACAATCAGATGCGATTTCAAGGCAACGCTGCCTATGCCATGTATGGCATACTAACGGGAGCCATTATTAACCTCGTGCTCGACCCCCTGCTCATCTTTGGCTTTGCCCTTGGCATTGCGGGAGCAGCTTGGGCCACCGTGTTGAGTCAGATGGGTAGCTTCTTTGTATTGCTCTATATGACCCGTCAAAATGGGGGCATACGCATCAACTTACGCCATTACTCGCCACGATTATCGTATGTAAAAGAAATCATCTTTGGCGGCACTCCGTCGCTTTCGCGTCAGGGCTTAACAGCCTTCTCTACTGCTGCTCTCAACATTGCTGCTGGTGCGTATGGCGATGCTGCCATAGCAGGTATGAGCATCGTTACACGCTTCTGCTTCTTCATCTTTGCCATAATCATAGGTTTAGGACAAGGTTTTCAGCCCCTATGTGGCTTTTGTTATGGAGCCAAACTCTATAATCGCGTAAGAGAAGGTTACTTTTATTGCATTAAAATCGGCACTATCTTCTTAGCCCTATGTGCATTAGTAGGCTATTGCTTTGCTGAACCGATTATCACCTTGTTTCGTCATGACCCAGAAGTCGTTAGTGTGGGTACGGCAGCCTTACGTTGGCAGATGATTACGTTTGTGCTGCTCCCTACCATAGGACTGACCAACATGTTGATGCAAACCATTCGCAAACCCATTCGTGCCAATATTGTTGCAGCAGCGCGCAGTGGTTTGTTCTTCATTCCTTTAATATTTGTTTTACCCCGCCTTTGTGGGTTGCAAGGGGTCGAGATGTGTCAAGCTGTTAGCGACGTACTCTCCTTTGCCGTGTGTGTACCTATAGCTTGGAGTGCGTTTCGCGAAATGAAAAATCTAAGTTGAAAAGAATATTTTGACAAAAAGAAAATATTCCTTACCTTTGCAACGGACAGTTTAATTTTTCCCTAAATTTAAGTTCTATGATAAAAAAATTATTCTGTGGTCTCTTGTTCGTTTGCGCCACAAACACCTTGGTGGCACAAACCAACGAGGGGCACACATTTCCTGTCGAAGGAAAGGTGTATCTGTTGCACCGTTTCAGTAATACCAATTCTTACATTTACGAAAACGCAGGCATGCTCAATGCATCGCCTAACACCAACACGCAAAAGCAATATTGGCAGTTCATACCCACAGCCAATGCTAATTGTTATTACATCCAAAATGTAACGTCGAAGAAGTACATTCAAAGCTCGCACGTAGCCGAGAACTCACAAATAAAGGTAGGCAACACCCCCGTAGAATACGAAATCAAATCCAACACAACTGCTGGAGCTGCCCCTTTAGGCTACTATTATATGTGTAGCACCGACCAAACCATCGACACTTCAAAGGACGGCACCTTAGGTCTCAACTATCAGCAGAGCACAGGAAAGGTAGTCGCCTATCACATACGTTACAATCGTGGCAACTCCTATTGGGATATCCAAGAGACCAAATATGACTACGAAGCTCCTATACTCTATGAGCGCAGTGCGTATGCTAAGCAGTTGGGTGTTTATATGTTGCCATGTGGCGAAAGAGGCAATGCTTATTTAACCTCGCTCACGATTGCTGGCAGTGTCAACGACGTGCCACAAAAGCTAAACTACGTTGCAACAGCTCAGCCCTCAAGCTATTATCTCCTACAGCGAAAAGACACAGCGACAGTTACCGCAGGAGGCACTTTTACGCTCAGCTACGAAGCACAAAACGTAGGCAAAGATTATACTGTTACAGCCTACTTTGATTGGGACGGTGATGGCATCTTTGAGTCGCAACATGACTTTATGAATGCAACCTCTGGCCGAACAGAAATAAGCGTTCCCACCATTACTCAATCGCGCAAAACACGCTTGCGCCTACGCATTACCGACAATGCACTCGAGGGTGCCGACGATGATGTACACGGACAGACCTATGACTTTCAGTTATTCCTCACCCCTAAAAAAGAGGTAACCTCGGTTAGTCCTGTGGTAGTGGCCCCTGATAATCTACAAAAAGCAGCTTCTGTTTATCACATCGACGGTCGTCGCGCCCAACGCAACAAAGCACTCAAAGGCGTATTTATACAAGGGGGCGTAAAGTTGATAAAATAATCTTTCTAAACAAACATCACATCACAATATACCATTCAATATTATGAATCTTACGCGCAATCTTTTTTTAGGTGGAGCGGCTATGGCAAGTCTTTCGGCTTTGGCACAACACGCTGACAAACCTAACATTATATTCATACTTTGCGATGACATGGGCTATGGCGACTTAGCTTGCTACGGACAACCCTACATCGCCACTCCCAACATCGACCGCATGGCCAGCGAAGGCATGCGCTTTACACAAGCTTATGCGGGTAGTCCCGTGAGTGCTCCCTCACGTGCTACACTCATGACGGGGCAACATACGGGCCACACTCATGTACGTGGCAACAATGAGTATTGGAAGGGACGCCCCAGCGTAAAATATGGTGTAACCTCAGAGCCCGACCGCGTGGGACAAGAACCCTACGACCCCAACCACGTTATCCTGCCTGAGATAATGAAGGCCAACGGCTACACTACTGGAATGTTTGGCAAGTGGGCTGGTGGCTACGAAGGCTCCGTTTCTACGCCCAAAACGCGTGGCATAGATGAATATTATGGCTACATCTGTCAGTATATGGCGCATCGATACTTTCCTAATTTCTTAAATCGTTATAGTCCGCGTCGTGGCGATACCGATGTTATCCGCATCACGATGGACGAAAACGTTAAGTATAGTGACGCTTGCACCAATCCCGACTACGCTAAGCGCACTCAGTATTCGGGCGACATGATACATCGTGAGGCTCTTGAGTGGCTTGATCTTCAAACTAAAGACACCCCCTTCTATGGTTTCTTTACTTACACCTTGCCCCATGCCGAACTTTATCAACCCAACGACTCGATATTAAAGGCTTATTATGGCAGCTTCTGCAACGACAAGACCTTTGCTGGTGTTGATCGTTATCATGCTACTGTCAACACGCACGCGCAGTTTGCAGCCATGATTACGCGCCTTGATGCTTATGTGGGCGAGATTATGGCCAAACTCAAGGAAAAGGGGCTTGACGATAACACGATACTTATCTTCTCATCAGACAATGGCCCACACGAAGAGGGAGGTGCTGACCCCGACTTCTTTGGCCGTGACGGTAAGTTGCAGGGCAAGAAGCGTTCATGTCTTGAGGGTGGCATTCGCATACCATTCATCGTGCGTTGGCCAGGGCATGTTAAGGCGGGTACTGTCAATGACCATATCTTAGCCTTTTACGACATAATGCCTACCTTCTGCGACCTTATTGGGCAGAAAAACTATACAGAGCGTTTTGGCAACAAAAAGGTGAAGCACGACTACTTTGACGGCATATCGTTTGCCCCCACGTTGTTAGGCACAGGCGAGCAAGTAGAACACGACTTCTTGTATTGGGAATTTCATGAAACCAACCAGATGGCCGTCCGCAAGGGTGATTGGAAACTTTATGTTAACCACGGCCAATGCAAGTTGTTCAATCTTGCTACCGACATTCACGAGGACACCGACGTATCGTCCGCTCACCCCGACATCGTAAAAGAGTTGGTAAAAATCATTCATGAGCAACACACCACTCCTGATGTAAGCGCGTTCAACACTGTTACGTTGCCACAAAGTAACTAATTTATTCTAACAATCGAGAGCGACTTCAATTGCTATCTATTTTAAATAGAGTAGAATTGAAGTCGCTTCTTTTTGTTGACTTCGTCAATGCGTCACCCTGAATCACCCATAAAAAATACGCAACTCATTGATTTTCAATATGCGCCATTTAATGGTGCAAGCAAAGTGATGCTGTATAGATGCCTCCAGTTGGGCTTCGTTGAAGTAGGGAATAAGGCAGAGATGCTATATTTTCGTGATTTGCCAGTATCCAGTCTTGTTGCTTCCAATGCGTGCCACCAATCCGTTCTCTTTCAGCACCATCAGGTATTTCTTTATCATGCGGTCGCTAACGGACAGTGCTTCTGCCATTTGGGCAATGGTCATGCGTGAGTCTTGCTTAATCAGTGCGTACACATTCCAAGCACTTGCCGTAACATCGGGATATGACTCTATTAGTTTATTGGGAACTTTATTAGGAATTTTATGGGGAACTATATTGGGAACTCTATCAGGAACACTTTGTATCAGTTCCCCTTTGTGCAATTCAAGTGTTTTGAGTATTTCGCCAAGCATAAAGTCAATGAATGGTCCTGAGTCTGCACCATTGGTACTGGCGGTTATGGCATCATAGTATTTCTGCTGATTGTCGTGTACCATGTTTTCAACGGGCAGGTGTTCAAACACGGGGTGCAGCTTGGTCAGAATGAGTGATTGCCACAAGCGACCCATGCGCCCATTGCCGTCGGCAAAGGGGTGAATGAACTCAAACTCATAGTGAAAAACGCACGAGCGCACCAACAAGTGATCCTTGCTATGGTTCAGCCAGTCAAAGAGGTCGCCCATGAGTAGCGGTACACGGTCAGCAGGTGGTGCTATGTGTACGCAGCCTGTTTCAGAGAATACACCGACATTGCCACGCCTGTAGTGTCCTGCATTGTCAACCAATGCTTGCATCATGATGCCATGCGCACGCAGCAAGTCTTTTTCTTTGAAAGCGTTGAGATGTGGAAACTGCTCGTAAGTGGCAATGGCATTTTTCACCTCCTGTATCTCACGCAAGGGAGCCACAACGGTCTTTCCGTTCACTATGTCGCGCACCTGATCTTCGTTGAGGGTGTTCCCCTCAATGGCAAGCGAACTGTGAATGGTCTTAATTTTGTTGGCCTTGCGCAGCAACAGAGCGTCCTCCTGTTCCATGCGTATGGCATAACGTTCCATTAAGCGTGATATGTCGGCTATCTTGTTGATAGCTTCGGCTGATATGGTGAATGGAGGTGTATACATTTTTGACTATGAGAGTTTGGAAGTTAAAAGGGTGAGAAGGGTGCGGAGGTGGTGGAATTCTTGGGACAAGATATCAATATAGTCTAACAATAAACTTGCTTTTCTATTAAAATCGTCTTCGTCTTCTTTTGGAGGTATGTCGGCAATTTGCTTCAGCACGTCAAGCAACGGCTGCGTGCGGTTGCTGCAATAGGCATTAACCGAGCTAAAACTCTTGCCCAGCAGTTGAGCCAATTGCGTTTGCGACATGTCTTTCTCAACAAACACAACTTTGATTCTGTACAGTTTCAAACTTTGCTTTATGAATTGCAACAAAGTTAATAATAACATTTCACGAAATAGTTAGAATGGCTCACTATTTCGTTAAAAAGTGACTTGCCACAGCAGAAAGCCGTGGAACGAGAGAACGCGAGTTTGCGCTTAGACTGAGTCGTGAGGTGGAACACATCGGAGTAGTTATATTCGTTTGTGTAGTATAGGCGGAGCGTGGATCGCTCGTCAGTGATGAAAAGCGAAAACGAACGTGCGCCACATTGAATGGTTACTACAAGAAGTTTGCCAGAAATGCTTTTTTTGGGGGGGCGGGCAGTCCAACCATTCAGTCGCTTTGGCTTGCGCTTTGGCTTTCTTTGCTGTGCGCCTCTTGGCAGACTTTTTCTTTGGTTCGGGAGCGGAGGACGAGCCAAAAAAACGCCTCACGCACGGCAAAGAAAGCCAATGCGCAAAGCGGCTGAATGATGGACTACCCGAAGGTGGGGGCTTATTGCATACGGAAAGTAATCGGAAGATGATAACCGACAGCTACAGGCTTGCCATTTTGAGTTCCAGGTGTAAACTTTTTAAGCGTCTTGATAACTCGTATGGCTTCTGCATTAAGAGAAGGATACAAGGAACTTTCAACTGACGCATTACCAATACTTCCATCTTTTTCAATAATGAAGTTTACTACAACTCTACCTTGAATGCCCTTTTCCATTGCGTCCACTGGATATTTGATGTTCTCAAATATGTGTTTGAATATTGCCATTTCTCCACCAGGGTATTGAGGCATCGTTTCCACAACTTCAGAAGGAATTGCAGCAGTAGAGGCAGCTATTTCTTCTTTTTTAGTTGGTTCTTCCTTAAATTCATATTCGTACAAGATCTTGCCAGTTTTGACAGTTGCCAAATATAATCTTTGCGGTATAAATTGAATGTATTCTCCACAATCTTCTGCTATTTTTACGAACAAGAAAGTTTTCACTTTGTTCGTTTCTATTTCGTATGCAAGGTTTTCATCAAGAATGGGTGTTGTAAAGTATCCATCGTTTGATAAATGTGTGTCTGTTGTAGTAATCTCGCATTCGTAGATAGCAGGTATTTCAAACTTAAATGTTTGGCTATCAAGTTCAAATTTTGAGTCAAAATCGGATTCAATGAAGTATTCATGGTTCATTACGCATGAACGTACTTCATTGAGAAAAGTCAGATTATCCTTGTAATCTTGGCTCTCCTTGTATTTCTTCAATTTCAGTGGAGAGTTAACTTCTTCGCCAAGTTCAAAGTATCCAATGACATCTCTATTGATAATATATTTTATAACATCCAAAGTGGTTTCGTCAGTGGATACTGTCCCATCTTCTTCACCTTCAGTTGCGCAATTAGGTGTGAGGATACAATCATCACATACTTCTGCATAATCAATAGCTTTTAGCAGATTGACTATTGGCGATCCCATAGGTGGATGATTTTCATCTTCCATTTCTATAGGTTCTACTTTTTTGATTGCTTTTACTTGCTTAGATTTTTGTGCTAAGCAAGTAAAAGGAATAATTGAGATCATCATGAATAGAATCGTTTTTATCTGCATCATTATAAATTGTTTTAGTTCGATTTTACAAAAATAGACCTTTTATCTTACATCGCCCACAAAACCCCATAAAAATCATGTTGCGGAAATTTTTCGCCCCCAATATACAATGTAAGCATTCTATCCAAGTATGCGCCTTTTTGAGTTTTAACGGACATCAATATATTTCAATAAATGGCAGTGTACGTTAAAGCCAAAAATCCCCTACACACAACGCACGTTGTATGTAGGGGATTTTTATATAATTAGTACAGAGAAATATTACTTACCGGTGAGTTCGTCTTCATATTCGTCTTTGTCAGCAACAACGATTTTGCTGAACTCACGCAAACCAGTACCAGCAGGGATGAGGTGACCGCAAATTACGTTCTCCTTCATACCCTCGAGATAGTCAGTCTTACCGCTGATAGCAGCTTCGTTGAGCACCTTCGTTGTTTCCTGGAATGATGCTGATGACATGAAGCTCTTCGTCTGCAATGCTGCACGAGTAATACCCTGAAGGATCTGAGTAGAAGTAGCTGCCATAGCATCACGCACCTTAACGAGTTTGAGGTCACGACGCTTGAGCTGTGAGTTTTCGTCACGAAGCTTGCGGGCTGTTACGATCATACCCTTCTTCATCGTTTCGCTATCACCAGCGTCAACAACTACCTTCTTGCCCCAAATGCGATCATTCTCTTCAGCGAAGTCGAGCTTGTCAACAATCTGCTGTTCGAGGAAGCGCGTATCACCAGGTTCGTTAATCTGAACCTTACGCATCATCTGACGCACGATTACTTCGAAGTGTTTATCGTTAATCTTTACACCCTGCAAACGGTACACATCTTGTACCTCGTTAACGATGTACTCTTGTACTGCCGTGGGACCCTTGATAGCCAAGATGTCGCCCGGAGTAATTGAACCGTCTGAAAGTGGTGTACCAGCACGAACGAAGTCGTTCTCTTGTACCAAGATTTGCTTCGACAGTGGAACGAGGTACTTCTTCACCTCACCAAACTTAGGTGTTACGATAATCTCACGGTGGCCACGCTTAACGTTGCCCATGGTAATCTCACCATCGATTTCACTTACCACAGCAGGATTGCTCGGGTTGCGCGCTTCGAAGAGCTCTGTAACACGGGGAAGACCACCAGTGATATCACCGGCCTTACCTACTACACGAGGTATCTTAACAAGGATATCACCTGCCTTGAGTTCTTGACCGTCTTCTACCACAATGTGACCATTGATAGGGAAGCTATAGGTGCGAATGATTTCGCCCTTCTCGTCAAGAATGTGACAGTTAGGTACGTGAGTCTTGTCTTTTGACTCAATCACGATACGCTCACGCAAACCTGTTGCTTCATCTTCTTCAACACGGTAGCTGATACCTTCGGTTACATTCTCGAATTGTACCTTACCCGCATTTTCGGTAACGATTACAGCATTGAAGGGGTCCCACTTAGCAATGACAGTGTCTTTATCAACGTGTTGACCTTCTTCAACGAAGAGCATTGAACCGTAGGGTACGTTTTGATTAGAAAGTACAATACCTGTATTTTCGTCTACAAAGCGTACTTCAGCCAAACGGCTAACTACAACCTTGCATGCGTTGCCTTCATCATCGTGAGTTTCAACGGTACGAAGTTCGTCAAACTCTACGCGGCAGTCGCTCTTGGCCTTGATAGTAGCATTGGCGGCAGCATTTGATGCGATACCACCGGCGTGGAAGGTACGGAGGGTCAACTGCGTACCAGGCTCACCAATTGACTGAGCTGCAATAACACCTACTGCCTCACCCTTTTGTACCATGCGGCTGGTAGCAAGGTTGCGGCCGTAGCACTTCATACAGACACCATGCTTACTCTCGCATGTGAGCACTGAACGGATTTCAACGCTCTCGATGGGTGAAGCTTCGATTTCGGCTGCAATGGGCTCGGTGATTTCTTCGCCTGCTGCAGCAATGAGCATACCCGTTGTGGGGTGAATAATATCGTGAACTGACACACGGCCCAAGATACGCTCTGAAAGTGATGAAATAACTTCATCGCCATCCTTAAGAGCTGTACATACAAGGCCACGGAGTGTGCCACAGTCTTCTTCATTAATGATAACGTCGTGCGATACGTCAACCAAACGACGAGTCAAGTAACCAGCGTCGGCTGTCTTCAAAGCGGTGTCGGCAAGACCCTTACGAGCACCGTGGGTTGAGATAAAGTACTCCAACACCGACATACCCTCCTTAAAGTTTGAAAGGATCGGGTTTTCAATAATCTGAGCACCTTCAGCACCTGCCTTCTGAGGCTTGGCCATCAAACCACGCATACCTGCCAACTGGGCAATCTGGTCGGCTGAACCACGGGCACCAGAGTCCAACATCATGAACACAGCGTTGAAACCTTGATCGGCCTCTGTCATCTGCTTCATCAATGTCTTCTTAATATCGGTGTTAACGTGGGTCCAAGTATCAATAACTTGGTTGTAACGTTCGTTGTCGGTGATGAAACCCATGTTATAGTTCATGGTAATCTGCTCAACCTCTTCGTTACCACGCTTTACGATGTCGGCCTTTTCGTCAGGGATAATGATATCACCCAAGTTGAACGAAAGTCCGCCTTCGTATGCCTTGCGATAGCCAAGGTTCTTAATACCATCGAGGAAGTCGCAAGCACGTGCCATACCTACGGTCTTGATAACCTTTGAGATGATGTCACGCAATGACTTCTTAGCTACAACGCAGTTGATGTAACCACACTCGTCAGGAATGATGCCGTTAACGATGATACGACCTACTGAAGTCTCAACAATGTGCTTAATCTTAGCACCATTTTCATCAATGTCATCTACTAACACCTTTACGGGAGCATGTACGTCAACACGCTTTTCGTTGAATGCAATGAGGGTTTCTTCTGGACCATAGAAGGTAAGACCTGAGCCCTTAGAACCAGAACGAAGCTTGGTGATATAGTAAAGACCCAACACCATATCCTGTGAAGGCACAGTGATAGGCGCACCATTGGCAGGATTCAAAATGTTATGGCTCTGAAGCATCAACATTTGTGCTTCGAGCACTGCCTCGTTGCTCAAGGGGAGGTGAACAGCCATCTGGTCACCATCGAAGTCGGCGTTGAACGCTGTACATGCCAATGGGTGCAACTGAATAGCTTTACCTTCGATCATCTTGGGCTGGAAGGCCTGAATACCTAAACGGTGAAGTGTCGGCGCACGGTTGAGCAATACAGGGTGTCCCTTCATTACGTGTTCAAGGATATCCCAAATTACAGGTTCGCGGCGGTCAACAATCTTCTTGGCACTCTTAACGGTCTTAACAATGCCACGCTCGATGAGCTTGCGAATGATAAATGGCTTGTAAAGTTCGGCTGCCATCAACTTAGGCAAACCGCACTCACCCATCTTCAATTCAGGACCAACAACAATTACCGAACGAGCTGAATAGTCAACACGCTTACCGAGCAAGTTCTGACGGAAACGACCTGCCTTACCCTTCAATGAGTCAGAGAGTGACTTGAGAGGACGGTTGCTATCGCTCTTAACGGCCGACGACTTACGTGAATTGTCGAAAAGGCTATCAACAGCCTCTTGCAACATACGCTTTTCGTTGCGGAGGATTACCTCAGGGGCCTTAATTTCGAGCAAACGCTTCAGACGATTGTTACGAATGAGAACACGACGATAGAGGTCATTCAAGTCGGAAGTGGCGAAACGACCACCATCCAATGGAACGAGGGGACGCAAATCGGGTGGAGTGACAGGGATTACCTTCATAATCATCCACTCGGGCTTATTGCGATCGCGACTTGCACGGAATGATTCTACTACCTGCAAGCGCTTCAAAGCCTCATTCTTACGCTGCATTGATGAGTCGGAGTTGGCACGGTCACGCAACTCGTATGAAAGGCTATCGAGGTCGATGCGCTTCAAGAGGTCGTAAACGGCCTCAGCACCCATCTTAGCAATGAACTTATTAGGATCAGAATCGTCAAGATACTGATTGTCTTTAGGAAGGCGCTTTGTTAAGTCAATGTACTCGTCTTCAGTCAACAAATCATTAACGGCTACATCGTCGGCCAAAGGACCGGGCTGTATAACTACGTAACGTTCGTAATAGATGATTGAGTCGAGCTTCTTGGTAGGAATACCTAACAAATAGCCCATCTTATTGGGAAGAGAACGGAAGTACCAAATGTGAGCTACAGGCACAACCAACTGAATGTGGCCTGCACGCTCGCGACGTACCTTCTTCTCAGTAACTTCAACACCACAACGGTCGCAGACGATGCCTTTGTAACGAATGCGCTTGTACTTACCGCAGTGACACTCATAGTCCTTCGTCGGACCAAAAATGCGCTCGCAGAACAAGCCATCACGCTCAGGCTTATAGGTGCGGTAGTTGATGGTTTCGGGCTTCAACACCTCACCATACGAATTTGCCATAATCTCTTCAGGTGAAGCAAGACCAATGGTAATCTTCGTAAAGTTACTCTTTATCTTATTATCTCTTTTAAATGCCATTTTTGTAGGATTGATTGAGAGTGGAAAGTTGAAAGCGGGAGTTTAATAAGTTTATTAAGTTTAATGAGATTAAGTTTTGATATAATTCATAAACTTATTGAACCCATAAGCTTATTAAACTTATTAAACATTCCCTCCTATTAGTCGAGCGTGATGCTCAAGCCCAAGCCGCGCAATTCGTGAAGCAATACGTTGAGTGACTCAGGAATACCTGGTGTTGGCATGGGGTCACCCTTAACGATAGCTTCGTATGCCTTAGCACGACCCGTAACATCGTCTGACTTAATGGTAAGAATCTCTTGAAGTACGTGTGACGCACCGAAGGCCTCGATGGCCCAAACTTCCATTTCACCAAAACGCTGACCACCAAATTGTGCTTTACCACCAAGAGGTTGTTGCGTGATGAGCGAGTACGGACCGATTGAACGAGCGTGCATCTTGTCTTCTACCATGTGACCGAGCTTCAACATGTAGGTTACACCCACTGTTGCCTTCTGGTCAAAGGCTTCACCCGTAGCACCATCGTACAACTGCGTTGAGCAGTAACGGGGCAAGCCAGCCTTGTCTGTCCATTCGCAAAGGTCTTCCAACTTAGCACCATCGAAGATAGGCGTAGCAAACTTAACACCTAACTTGCGACCTGCAGCACCTAACACGGCCTCGAATATCTGACCGATGTTCATACGTGAAGGCACACCCAACGGATTCAATACGATGTCGACAGGAGTACCATCGGCAAGGAACGGCATGTCTTCTTGGCGTACTACCTTTGATACAATACCCTTGTTACCGTGGCGACCGGCCATCTTATCACCGACACCAATCTTACGCTTCTTGGCAATGTAGACCTTAGCCTGCTGAATGATGCCTGAAGGAAGGTCGTCACCAATGGTGATAGCAAACTTCTTACGCTTCAAAACAGCGTCTAATTGGTTGTACTTCTTCAAGTAGTTGATTACCAACTGACGAATCAACTTGTTAGCGTGCTCGTCGTCTGTCCAATCGTGCAACTCTACTGAAGTGTAGTCTAATGCGCTAAGTACTACTTCGTTAAACTTCGTACCCTTAGCAATTACCTCAGAACCGATGTTGTCTTTCACACCCATTGACTCCTTGTCGCTGATGAGTGAGAGCAACTTATTAATCATTACTTCCTTCAAGTCGTTAACGTCCTTCTGGAAGTCGTCATCTAACTTCTGAAGTTTGAGCTTGTCTGCTGTCTTCTCAGAACGAGTCTTTTGTACACGAGCAAAGAGGCGCTTGTTGATAACCACACCTGCCAATGAAGGATTTGCCTTCAATGAAGCGTCCTTCACGTCGCCAGCCTTGTCACCAAAGATAGCACGGAGCAACTTCTCTTCAGGAGTGGGGTCGCTTTCACCCTTCGGCGTAATCTTACCAATCAAGATATCGCCTGGAGCAACACGCGCACCAATACGAATGATACCGGTATCGTCCAAGTCCTTCGTAGCGTCCTCGCTTACGTTAGGAATATCGTTGGTAAACTCTTCCATACCACGCTTCGTCTCACGTACCTCGAGTGAATACTCGTCAACGTGAACAGAAGTGAGCACATCGTCACGAACCATGCGTTCGTTCAATACAATGGCATCCTCGTAGTTGTAACCCTTCCAAGGCATGTAAGCTACCAAGAGGTTACGACCGAGTGCTAACTCTCCATTTTCAGTGGCATAACCTTCAGTAAGGATATCGCCCTTGTGAACGCGCTGACCCTTGTCACAAATTGGACGAAGGTCGATGGTCATATTTTGGTTAGTACGACGGAACTTAGGTATGTCATACTCCTTAACGTTTGAGTCGAAGCTTACAAATTCTTCGTCTTCCGAACGGTCGTAAGCAATGCGAATGGTCTTAGCGTCAACATATTCGATCACGCCTTCACCCTCTGCAGTAATCATGGTGCGAGAGTCCTCACAAACTTGCTTTTCAATACCCGTACCAACAATAGGAGCTTCACTGCGAATCAAAGGAACTGCCTGACGCATCATGTTAGATCCCATCAATGCACGGTGAGCATCATCGTGTTCCAAGAACGGAATCAAAGAGGCAGCGATTGAAGCAATCTGCTGAGGTGATACGTCCATCAATTCAACCTCTGAAGGCGGAACTACAGGATAATCTGCATCTTGACGACACTTAACTTTGTCGCGAATGAATGAACCATCATCGTTCAAGGGGGCATTACCCTGGCCAATTATCTTGCCTTCTTCCTCTTCTGCTGAGAGATAAACAATGTCATCATTATTCATGTCAACCATCGAGTTCTCTACCTTACGATAGGGAGTTTCGATGAAGCCAAGGTCATCAATCTTTGCGTAAACGCAGAGTGAAGAAATCAAACCAATGTTCGGGCCTTCAGGTGACTCAATCGGACAAAGACGACCATAGTGCGTATAGTGTACGTCACGCACCTCGAAACCAGCACGTTCACGTGACAAACCGCCAGGACCAAGGGCTGAAAGACGACGCTTGTGCGTTACCTCAGCCAAGGGGTTTGTTTGGTCCATGAACTGTGACAAGGCATTCGTACCAAAGAATGAATTGATTACGCTTGAAATCGTCTTAGCATTAATCAAGTCAGTCGGAGTGAATACTTCATTATCACGAACATTCATGCGCTCACGAATGGTGCGGCTCATACGTGCTAAGCCAATAGCAAATTGGTTAGAAAGTTGCTCACCAACGGTGCGTACACGACGGTTGCTCAAGTGGTCAATATCATCAACCGTAGCCTTAGAGTTGATCAACTCAACTAAGTACTTGATAATCTCGATGATGTCCTCACGTGTCAATACACGAACGTCCATATCCGTATTCAAGCGCAACTTCTTATTGATACGATAACGACCTACCTCGCCCAAATCATAACGCTTCTCAGAGAAGAAAAGGTTGTTGATAACTTCACGTGCAGAAGCATCATCAGCAGGGTCTGCATTACGCAATTGGCGATAGATATAGTTGACAGCCTCTTGCTCAGTATTGGCCGTATCCTTCTGTAAGGTGTTGAAGATGATAGAGTAATCAGTAGAAGAAGGCTCTTCTGAGAGAACGAGAATAGTCTGTTCACCTGAGTCGAGAATACGATCAGCAATCTCAGGAGTAATCTCAGTCAAACGCTCGCAAACTACCTCAACACGGCTACGCGTATAAACTTCGCCCGTGTCAGGGTCAACAGAGTCCTCAAAGCTTGTTGAAAGCACACGACCTGCTAACTTGCGACCAACCAACTTCTTCAAGTTAGTCTTATTCACCTTTACCTCTTCAGCTGAAATAAAGTTCTGAAGAATTTCCTTATCGCTTTCAAAACCAATGGCACGTAAAAGAGTCGTAACAGGCAACTTCTTCTTACGGTCAATGTAGGCGTACATCACATTGTTGATGTCGGTAGCGAACTCAATCCAAGAACCCTTAAAGGGGATAATACGAGCTGAATAAAGCTGCGTACCATTGGCATGCACACTCGAACCAAAGAATACACCTGGCGAACGGTGCAACTGAGAAACGACTACGCGCTCAGCACCATTAATAATAAAGGTGCCATTGTCAGACATGTAAGGAATAGCGCCCAAAAAGACGTCCTGAACCACCGTATCAAAGTCCTCATGATCGGGGTCAGTACAATAAAGCTTTAATTTGGCCTTCAAAGGCACACTATAAGTAAGTCCGCGCTCCAGACACTCCTTAATGCTATAACGAGGCTCATCAATGTAATAGTCAATAAACTCCAATACAAAGTTGTTGCGTGTATCAGCAATAGGGAAATTTTCAGCAAAAACTTTGTACAAGCCATCGTTCTTACGCAATTCACTTGGCGTGTCGAGCTGCAAGAAATCTTTGAAAGACTTTAACTGAACGTCCAAGAAATCGGGATAAGGCATCGGATTCTTTACAGACGCAAAGTTAACACGATTATTAATTACGGTGGAAGACATTCGTCAATTGTGTTGAGATGAAAGAATAAGTGTTTAAAAGTTTAAGAGTTTATGAGTTTAAAAGTTACACCAAGAGCGGAGCAAAAAATAAGAAAAAGAGAAAGCTCAAACGCCCGAAAGCTCATAAACTAATAAACCAATAAACTGAGAGTTGTGCTATGAAATGTATAGACACAAAAAGGTTATGAACCCTCTACCAGAAGATTCATAACCATAACCCTTAGAAGGGAATACCTTATTAAGCGAGTTCAACTTCAGCACCAGCCTCTTCGAGAGCCTTCTTGAGTGCTTCAGCCTCTTCCTTAGCAACGCCTTCCTTAACCTTAGAAGGAGCACCATCAACGAGATCCTTAGCTTCCTTCAAGCCGAGACCGCAGTGTTCCTTAACGGCCTTAACAACTTGGAGCTTAGCAGCACCTGCGCTCTTGAGAACAACGTCGAAAGAAGTCTTCTCTTCAGCAGCAGCACCACCAGCTGCGGGACCGGCAGCAACAGCAACAGCTGCAGCAGCGGGTTCAATTCCATACTCGTCCTTCAGGATAGTTGCCAACTCGTTTACTTCCTTCACTGTCAAATTTACCAATTCTTCAGCGATAGCTTTGATATCTGCCATTTTCTTAAATGTATTTTTTTGTTTATTTTTCTAATTATTTAGGGTTACCCAGCCAAGATTAAATTAGTATTACGCTGGGATTTTATTCAGGGCGTTCGCCCAAAGTCTTAAGCACACCGTGGATAGTCTGACCTGCACCAGAGAGTGCAGAGATGACGTTCTTTGCAGGTGACTGCAACAAAGCAATAACCTCGGCGATAACCTCGTTCTTGCTCTTGATAGCGCAGAGAGTTTCGAGTTGATCTGCACCAACGTAGAAACCTTCTTCAGCATAAGCACCCTTTAAACCAGGAATGCCATCCTTGCCAACTTCTTTGAGAAGCTTAGCAGGAACGTTAGCAGTCTCGCAGAAGAATACTGCAGTAGTGCCTTTCAAGCAATCATAAAGTGCAGAGAAATCTACATCAGATGCTTCAAAAGCCTTGTGCAAAAGTGTGTTCTTAACAACTACCATCTTGACGCCAGCACCGAATGCCTTACGACGGAGAGCTGAAGTAGCTTCAGCGTTCATACCCGTTACATCAACAAGATAGAAGTGTGCATATTCCTTAAGTTGTTCACCGAGTTTCTCGATGATAATAGCTTTATCTTCCTTCTTCATGATTGTAATTCAGTTTAGTTTTCTTCTACAGACTTGGGATCAATCTTGATACCCTTACTCATGGTAGATGAAAGATAAATACTCTTAATATAAGTACCCTTAGCACTTGCGGGCTTCAACTTAATGATGGTAGCCATAAACTCCTTGGCATTACCGAAAATCTGTTCGGGAGAGAAAGAAGCCTTACCGATTGAAGTGTGAACGATACCGCTCTTGTCAACCTTAAAGTCAATCTTACCCTGCTTAACCTCGCGGATAGCCTTGGCAACATCCATCGTTACAGTACCACTCTTGGGGTTAGGCATCAAGCCACGAGGACCGAGCACACGACCCAGGGCACCAATTTTACCCATGATGGCAGGCATAGTGATGATAACATCAATATCAGTCCAACCACCCTTAATCTTCTCGATATACTCATCGAGACCTACGTAGTCAGCGCCAGCTTCTTTTGCAGCAGCTTCGGCATCAGGCGTACAGAGGCAGAGTACACGTACAGTCTTACCAGTACCGTTCGGAAGTGAAACAACACCACGAACCATTTGGTTAGCCTTACGAGGGTCTACACCTAAACGTACGTCAATATCGATTGAAGCATCAAACTTGGTAGTAGTAATTTCCTTTACCAGAGATGCGGCTTCTTTCAATGTATATGCCTTCCCTGCTTCAACTTTGTCAGCGACTAACTTCTGATTTTTTGTCAGTTTACTCATTGTTCAAATTGAAGTTTAAATTATTCACCAGGGAAGTCACCCTTTACTGTGATACCCATGCTGCGGGCAGTACCAGCTACCATACGCATTGCACTTTCAACTGTGAAGCAGTTTAAGTCGGGCATCTTATCTTCTGCGATTGCCTTAACCTGATCCCAAGTTATCTCAGCGATCTTGGTACGGTTAGGAGCAGCAGAACCGCTCTTCTTCTTGGCTGCTTCCAGCAATTGAATTGCTACAGGAGGAGTCTTTACTACGAAAGAGAAAGACTTGTCATTAAAGTAAGTAATGACAACAGGTAATACCTTACCAGCCTTGTCCTGAGTTCTGGCGTTGAACTGCTTGCAGAAATCCATGATGTTGATACCCTTAGAACCTAAAGCAGGACCTACGGGAGGTGATGGATTTGCAGCGCCGCCCTTAATCTGTAATTTGATTAATCCAGCAACTTCTTTAGCCATTGTTGTTTATTAAAATATTAAAATGTGACGATGAATAATGTGCGATACAGTACACGTAACATTGACCGTACGCTCTTATTCCTTTTCTACCTGCATAAAACCAAGGTCGAGGCCCGTACTGCGACCGAACACCTTAACAATGACAGTCACCTTTCGCTTCTCTTCGTCGATCTTTTCAATCACACCAGAGAAACCACTAAACGGTCCATCAGTAACCTTAACGTTCTCGCCTACGATGTAAGGAATTTCGATTTCCTGAGGTTCATTCTCAAGCTCGTCAACCTTACCGAGGATACGGTTCACCTCGCTCTCACGAAGGGGAGTGGGGTTATCCATTCCACCGAGGAAACCCAACACATTAGGTGTGTTGCGTAACTCGTGAACGGTTTCACCAACTAGTCTAGCCTCAACAAGAACATAGCCGGGAAGATAGAGACGTTCCTTGATAACTTGTTTGCTACCACGGAGTGCTTTCACCTTCTCGGTTGGAATGAGTACTTGCGAAACATGGCCACCGAGGCGGCCATTCTTAATTTCAGCATCAATGTACTCTTTAACCTTCATTTCTTTTCCGCTTACAGCACGCAAAACGTACCATGCCATTTCTGCTTGTGCCATATCAACTTAAATTTGAGGATAAATAAGTTGCATGATTGACTCAAATACCGTATCCATGAGATACACCACGAGTGCTATGATGATGGAAGCTGTTAACACAACAATCGCGCTGTGAGTCAACTCCTTTCTCGTAGGCCACGTGGTCTTATGAGATAATTCGTCGTATGAATCTTTGCAATATGCAATTACTTTCTGGAACATATATGTATCTATTAGCACGGGAAGAGAGGCTCGAACTCCCGACACCTGGTTTTGGAGACCAGTGCTCTACCAACTGAGCTATTCCCGTAGGATAGTTCCCGATACATATATATAATGTAGAGCGGGAACTATTGTTATTTAGTCAACCTCCCGTATGGGAAGTCAGCTGATGGCGAATTAATCGTCGAGGATTTCTGTGATCTGACCTGAACCTACTGTACGGCCACCCTCGCGGATAGCGAAACGAAGACCCTGGTTCAGAGCAACTGCGTAGATAAGCTCAACCTCAATCTCTACGTTGTCACCAGGCATTACCATCTCAACTCCAGCGGGGAGCTTGATCTCACCTGTACAGTCCATAGTACGGAGGTAGAACTGAGGACGATACTTGTTGCCGAACGGAGTGTGACGACCACCCTCTTCCTTCTTCAAAACGTAGATAGAAGCCTTGAAGTGCTTGTGAGGCTTGATCTGACCCGGGTGGCAGAGTACCATACCGCGCTTGATCTCGTTCTTGTCGATACCACGGAGGAGAAGACCTACGTTATCGCCAGCTACACCCTCGTCAAGGATCTTACGGAACATCTCAACACCAGTTACGACACACTTCTTGTCCTCACCGAGACCAAGGAGCTCTGTCTCGTCGCCAACCTTAACGCGGCCAGTCTCGATACGACCGGTAGCAACGGTACCACGACCTGTGATTGAGAATACGTCCTCGATAGGCATCAAGAAAGGTTTGTCGAGGTCACGTGGAGGCTCCTGAATCCATGTGTCAACAGCGTCCATGAGCTCCATTACCTTGCTTACCCAAGGCTCCTTGCCATTGAGTGCACCAAGAGCAGAACCGCGGATGATCGGAGTTTCCTCCTCATAGCCGTACTGGTCGAGGATCTCGCGAACCTCCATCTCTACGAGCTCGAGCATCTCCTCGTCCTCTACCATATCGCACTTGTTCAAGAAAACGACCATGCGAGGTACGTTCACCTGGCGAGCGAGAAGTACGTGCTCACGTGTCTGAGGCATAGGACCGTCAGTAGCAGCAACTACAAGGATAGCACCGTCCATCTGAGCAGCACCAGTTACCATGTTCTTAACGTAGTCGGCGTGACCCGGGCAGTCTACGTGAGCGTAGTGACGGTTAGCTGTTTCGTACTCGATGTGAGCAGAGTTGATGGTGATACCACGCTCTTTCTCCTCAGGAGCGTTATCGATCTGGTCGAAAGACTTAACTTCCTCGCCGCCGAAACCCTTATCGTGAAGAGTCTTAGAAATGGCAGCTGTAAGAGTGGTCTTACCATGGTCTACGTGACCAATTGTACCAATGTTAACGTGCGGTTTGGTGCGCACAAATGTTTCTTTAGCCATAGCTTTCTATTTTATATATAAATTGTTTATTCTGTTTTTCTTCTGATTCCGGTTTAAGAAACAAGAAGTAGAGCTGTAACTGAGAGTTGAACTCAGGACCTCTTCCTTACCAAGGAAGTGCTCTACCACTGAGCTATTACAGCAAGTTAATAAATTGAGCGGAAAACGGGGCTCAAACCCGCGACCCCCAGCTTGGAAGGCTAGTGCTCTATCAACTGAGCTATTTCCGC
>OMDK01000069.1_pt1 | contig 51600 bp, 40 predicted proteins | sample 1645201 | NCBI WGS metagenome assembly OMDK01 (sample SAMEA103958151, study PRJEB25191) | human gut metagenome
GGGGCGGGTTTCGGTCAGGGTGTAGGCATCGCCCAAATGCAGCCCCGTCACGCGGTGGGGCGTGTCGGTAGATACCCAGCTTTCTACAACATTTCCGTCAGCGTCTTTAATGGTCAAAGTCGCACCGGGCAGTTCCTCGTCGTTGGTCAGATCGCGCTTGCTTACCCACATTTCGGTAGGTTTGTCGGTGCAGGTGCTTTCCAAAACCTGCACCGCCTCGCCGTCGTAGGTAAAGGTGACTTCCATAGGATCTTCGTTGACATAGTAGCCCAGCGGGGCGCGAATTTCCTTGACGATGTACTTGCCGCTGTTGGTGGCAGCGTCCTTGTGGGTGCTGCTGCCGTACTGCTCACCGCGGATAGGAATATCGCAGGTAAAGTAGGTGTACCCGTCCGCGTTGGTTTCGGGGCTGGTGGCTACCAGCTCACCGGCGGCAAAAACAAGGCTGCCGTCTGCATCGTAAATGTCATCGGCGGTGTACAGGTTGAACACGGCACCTGCAAGGTATTTGCCGCTTTCCAGATCGGTTTTGTAGATGCCAACCTTTGCCTTTTCGCGCTCGTTATGGAATTCGACAGCGTCAGCCGCAACAATTTCCTGTGTTTGGTTGTCCCACGCAAGGGTGACATCAAAGGCGGCGTCCGTGCCTGCATAGCCATACGGCGGTTTCGTTTCCGCAATGTGATAGCTGCCCAGCGGCAGGGTCACGCTGACCTCGCCGATGGTTCCATCGTGGATGACGGACAGGAAATCATAGGTCGCCGCCGTGCGTGCAGGGGCAAAGACGGCAGTATCGGCGGTGCCGTCGCCTGTGGTTACCACTGCCACCACATCGCCCTTGGCGTACCAGAGCGTGCGGTTGCCGTAGTTATCCAGCTGACGATCCTGCGTGTAGATGTCCTCGGCTGCCGTGATGGTGTACTCGGCACCGGCCAGCGGGCGGGTTTCATACACAAAATTGCCGTCCTCGGCCTCGCCGGTCATCCACGGGTCAAGTGCGCCAACTTCTGTTTTCCAGCCAGCTAAGACCTCGCCTGTTTTGCGGATCGTCAATTTGCCCAGCGTCTCATGGTTAGAGTAGTTTTCACCAATCACAAGGGTATCCATGCCGTTCTCGTTTTTATCGCCGGTGGCTGCATAAATGCGGTCTGTGGTGATTTCAAAATCCACATAGTAGCTGCCATCGGCATCATCGGCAAGGACCCCGTTTTCGTACCCGGCAGAATCCAGCCATTCGTTGTAGAATCCGTTCGGGCCGGTGACTTCCACAATGCGATATTTCCCCAGCGGAAGTTTTTCGGGCAGCGTCAAGATGCCCTCGCCGTTGGTATAAAAAGTGGTTACATCTTTTGTCAGATGGCCGTTGACAGTATCGGTCATTGTGACGAGCTTCGGGTTGCCGTTGCTGTCATAACGGTAATGCCCCTGCTCGTCCAGCCAATAGATTTGGAAAGCGGTGTCGGGCAGCAGTACCGGTTTGCCGGTTTCCTCGTCAACTTTGGTGATGCGGAGATAAACTTCGATTTCCTCGTCCAGTACGGTGAATTTCTGATAACTGTCAGAGCCTGTCATTACGCTGTCCTTGGGGGTGGCCATAGCGCCCCACGGGTTGTTATCCTGTTCGGGGTCAACGGTGACAATAAAAGGTTCAGCTTGGAACAGGTCGTGCGGTACGGTGGTTTCCACGACCAGATAAGTACCATAGGGCAAGCCCTGCACACGAATATTCCCGGTGTCATTGCTGAAGATCTCGGCAAGCTGGTATTCGTTGGCGCTGCCGGTGGGCTGCCAGCCGTCGCCCTTGCCGTTTTTGTTGTCGCCCGCTGCGGTCAGCGTCTTGTTGTAGCCGACAATTTCGGTGGCGTTGACCTCATAGGTCTTTGCGATGGCCTGCGTTTCCGCAGAAAAATCCCACTTCGGATGCTCGTTATCGTAGGTCTTATCAATGTAGGCATCCAAAATGCTTTGCAGGGTGTAGCTGCCGCTGCGGGTCTGCTCAAACTGCTTCAGTTTGGACAGGTCGGACACAAGGAAGAATGTAAAGCCTGCGCCCTCCAGTTCCAGTCCGTTGCTTTGGCCGCTGGAGGATACGATTTTGCTGATTTCTACATTGCCTTTTGCCGCTTGGTCTTGGCTCTCGGCCAGTGCATTGTCAGCATGGATATGGTAATTGGCGCTGTAACTGGTCTTGTCGATCTGTTCACCGGCTGCCTGTCGGTTGTCGGCAAAGGTGGTCTTTTCTACATACCAACCCTCATCAGAATAGGCAGGCGTGATGTAGTAGTTATGCTCATCGACAAGATAGCCGTCTGCAAAGGACAGGTAATAGGCATCGTAGGTCCAAGAGCCATCCAACGCTTTACCTTTAGAGACTGTAGAAAACTGGTTCTTGTACACCCAATCCGTGTACTGCCCGCTGCCGTTCTTGGCAAGCGCGGCGGTCTGCCCGGTGGCTGCCTTGGTGCGGCTGTCCACGGTGGGATAGGTGCCGGAAACTGCAAGAGCGCCGTCACGCAGCGGGATAACCACGCCGGTGGAGCGCTCTACGACATAATATTTGCCGAGGTACAGGTTTGCGAAGGTCAGCCAGCCGTCCTCGATTTTGGCGCTGGCTACCAGATGGTCTTTTTTGAGAATCGGCAGATAGTCATTGACCCACTGCCCGCCGTTGTCGCGGATGGTCGTGTGCCAGAGGGGGTTGCCGTCTGCATCCACGATTTTGGAATAGTCCACAACACCGGTCACACCGTCCGAGTGGGTGATGTTCTCGGCAGCGTAGAGGTCGTACACGGCACCGTCCAGCGCGGCGTTGCCGTGATTTTCAACGTACTTTGCAGCATCCAAGTCCACCTTGGAAATACTGATCTCGCCCAAGGTACGGTCGTTTTTCATCACGCCGTCCGTGGCGGTGGTGGTATAGCCATCCTCGTTGGCAGCTTTGCCGCTGTTGTCGGTTCTGTAAACGCGGGTAGAATCTTTGGCGGTGTTATAAATTGATACGGTGGTTTCCACGCCGCCACTGGTCACCAGCTTGGTGCCGCCCTTGTCGGCGGTCAGGATGTCGGCATTGTAGTCAGCATTGTCCAGCCAAAGCACGGAATTGTTATTGTCCTGCGTAATCTCGACATAATAGGCACGCTTGCCCAAGGGCGTTCCTGCCGTGCCGGGATGGTCGATGTCCGTCCAGTCACCAAAATACCCGGCAGGGGCTTTGGTTTCCACAAGGATAAACTTGCCCTGATTGCGCTGGGTGTAATACAGCGTGTGGCGCATGGCGTCATTGACGGCATACGCGGCGCTGTTGATGACCGCATAGGTCCCATCTCCCTGACGCTGTACGCTGTAGGTGTTGTAGCCGCCTGTTGCAAGAAACTTATTACTTACACTGTCCCACTGATAGATCTCATACTGGGCATCGGCTGCGATCTGGCTGCCGGTTTCGCTGTCGGTTTTCTTGAGGTTGATCTGCAAACTCCACTCGTCATTTTTCATGACATAGTCATTGTTGGTGTTTGCAGGCACCGAGATCGTCTGGCTGCTTCCATTGTTGCCCCAGTACTTGACGAATCCATACGGTACTGTGATTTCCTCATAGCGGAACTGAATGCTTCCCAGCTGCGCTTTAGCTGCTGCTATAGCATTGTTGACAGCGTTCTGGGCCTCACCCTGCAATTCCGCAATGGCGGCGTCGCGGGCACTGTTGGCGGCCGCATCAGCAGCCTCCTGCGTGGTGAAAGGACCAACCTGTCCATTGCGAGTGCCCGATGTTTTGGTAACGGCATAGTGCAGACTCCAGCTTGCGCCTGCATCACCACCGTTCTTCTGGTAGTTGTCATCGGCGGTATGACCGCTGGTGGTCACCGTTTGTTTTCCGGCAGGACTGATAGACCAGCTGCCGCCGTCAATGCTGCCGGATTTGGTGATGGGCTCGATCTCGATGGTCGCGCCGTCCACCTTTTCCTGCGTTTTCAGCTGGATCTTATCCGTGCGGATTCCATAGGAAAAATCAAAACTACCGCTGGTGGTCTGGGCTGGTGCCTCCCAGCTGGCGTAGTATTCCTGCACAACAGGTTCCGGCTCAGGTTCCTCCTCACCGATCTCAGGTCCGATCAGGGCAACGGTCTGCCAACCTGCGCGGCCGGGGTTGTAGATATAGGTGTAGTAACCGCGGGCGGAGGCGTAGGTTTCCACGCCGTTCAGCAGCTCGTCGGCAGAGGCAAGATAGATTTCCGCGGCGGTGCTTTCGGGGAAGTTTTCGATAATATACATCTGCACATCGTCATAAATTGATGCACAGAAATCCAAAAGAGAGATTTCTTCACCCTCGTCAGCGGAAAAAACAGCGGGCAGATCGTCCGCATCGCCCAAAGAAAGCTGGTTCAAGCCGCCCCAGATGCGAATCTGGTTGCCGTAGTGGTCACCGGGGATGCACTGGTCTGCGTTGACCGTGGAAGTGTTCACATAGGTGTATGTTGGGCATCCCGCAGGCTGACCGTTGGCACCGTGGGTGCAGCAGTAGGCGGGTTCGCCGTTGAACCAGATCAGCCAAGTGCCGTTGACCTTGGCAACCTTGGTGATCTTGCCGCTTGTCACCGCAGGGGTGGGGCGCTCGGCAAAGGTGGCAATTTCGCTGTCAGGGAAAGGATACTCGGCAGTCGCATTGCGGTCGATGGTCACCTGCAAGGTTTTGGTCAGGCAGCTGCCGTCCGGCGCGGTATAAACCAGCTGCGCGGTAAAATCCGCATCCGCCTGCACATACACGCCCAGCACCTCAGCCGAAGTTTCGCTGTACTCATTGTGCAGCAGGCTTTCGCCGTTTTCAACGGGTGCGCCGTAGTAGTCCAGCAGGGTCACACCGTCCGGCAAAACCAGATCAAGGGAACTGCCATCGGCGGGGTATTCCACCTGTGCCAGAATCGGCACAATGGCGTAGTCGGTATCTTCCAGCAAGGGCGCAGTAATGGTCTGGTCATCGCTATCCAGCGCCTCGGCGTTGAGATAATTGGTTTGTTCTAAATCGACATTCCACGCACCAAGCCCGATTTTGGTTTCGCCGGTCGCCACCGGCAAACCGTAGCTGCCGATGTAGGAGCCTGTGGGGGCGTCCGGCATATCTGCGTAGAGGATTTCACCGTCAAAGGCGTAAGGCTCTTTTTCTTCAGTAGGCTCGTCTGTGGTTGGTGCTGCGCTTTCCTCGGTAGCTGCACCGGGGTCGGGGCTGCTGGCATCGGTCTGCCCGTTGTCGGTTTCGGTTTCATCGGTCTGTTGTTCCTCAGCAGCGACCATGCTTTCCTGCGGCGGTGGCGTTTCGGCAAACGCGCCGACCGGGAACACGGAGCAGCACATCATGGCTGCCATAGCCAGAGCCAGAATGCGTTGGCTCCATTTGGTTTTTCGGTTCATTGTAATCACCTCGTAATTATCTTTCGGGGACTGCTTTTTTTCGTTCCAGCTGACGCAGGCGCGAAGTAAAAATATCAATCAACCCGGCATGAGATTGCAAATTGGCGTAATACGCCGCCTTGTCGTACCCATCCGCATTGATGTCTTTGATCTTTCGCACAGAATTCGCCCATCTTCGATTCTGCGGGGAAATTCGTGCGTCCCCATCCCGCACTTGGATGGCTGCTGCAACAATATAGCGGGTGCGCTCTGCGCCGTATCCTGCCAGCACCTGCTGCACGGCACCATCATCCAGACAAAAGCCGTTATAGTTATAGGAAATGGCGTCGTCAATTTCATCGCGGCATTCCTCGTTCAGCTTCATGGAGTCGCGGTATTGCGGCAGTTCCTCGTGTTCGCGGGCGTATCGTCCGGTCTGATAGTAAACAGGCGGCCAGTTCTTTTTCGTGCTTTCCATCAGGTCGGTGTCGGCGCGGTCTGCTATGCACAAGGCCATAACATCCAGTGTATTGGTATCGCAATCGCGGTAATCTTTGTAAATGCCCGCCAGCGGTGCTTGGGATTCCAACAAAGCGCGCAGCTGTGCAGGGCGCAGCGAAGCATTTTCGAGCGCGATCAGAATATCCTCGCGGGAACTGTACTCATACGCGTGGTTCAGAATTTCTTCGGGCGGCTGTGCAAGCAGCCACGCACGGTATTCGTTTTGCTCCTGCTGCATTTTGTTGTACAGCTTAGCGACAAGGGAATCGTTTTTCACATTGCATCACCATCCGCATTGTGCAGAATTCTTTCCCAGAAATTCCGCTTTTCAGGCTCGGAAAGGCTGCGGTAAGCAGTTTCGATCACCGCATTCACGACCTGCTCGGCGGCATCCTGCGCGATATGCAACTGTTTTGCCGCATTTTTCCCCACCGCAAGGCGGTGCAGCAGATGCTCCAAAACTGCGATTTTTTGCTTTTGCAGCGCGCTTTTTGTGCTTTCGTCTATGTCGAGCGCGGCAATAGGGGTGTCGTATACGCTTTCCGGCACACGAAATACCAACTCGCTGCGTTCTCGATTGGGGGCAATGTCGTTCAGCACGACCATGCAGCCGTCTTGCTCGGCTTTTTTCAATAAGGCTTCAATGTCCATAGAATTCCTCCAATAAAAAAGCGCCCACGAATGTGAGCGCTCAGGTGCTTTTTCAAACCTAACAGAAATGAACCATATCAGTCAATATGCGTAATTCTCGCGTCGATGTTCGCCGAAGTGAATCCCGTTGCCGTGCATCAGTTGAATGTCACGACCCAATAGGTGTATTGCCCCTCTGCCGTTTGGCAAAACCAGCAGCCAACGCCCATGGACGTAAAGCTCGGCTCCATAATGTTGGCGTAGTGGGCAGGGCTGCCTTGCCAGCCGGTGCAAACGGCACTGGCAGAGCCCAGCGGACCGGCGGCGCAGATCTCGCTGCGGGTAGTCATACCGCTGTGGTCAAAGGGACCGCCTGCCACAAAACTCTCGCATCGGGCATCGGCTGCGGCGCTCAAGCCGCCGTCCATGGTCAGCGGTGACAGTCCACCGGCAGCGCGCATAGCGTTGATGTTTTCCTGCACCGCCCAATAAGCGGAATCGGAACTGTCGATGCTCCACCACTGTTCGGTGCCTGCCGCCAAATCAAAGGGCACAGCACCATAGCTCATGCTGACCTGCGCCGGGGCAGGTTCTGCCGTCGGCGCTGCCGTGGGTTCCGGCGTAGGGGCAGGAGTCGGCGCGGGGGCAGCGGCAGGTGTTGCCGAAGGTGTCGGCGCGGGTGTGGCGGTCGGTTCCGGTGTCGCTGTCGGCTCGGCAGTTGAAATCGGTGCAGGTGTTTCTTCGGCTTCTGCGCTTTCGGATGTCGCTGCCGACAGCTCCGTCAATTCAGCGGATTCCGGTTCCGGTGTCTGTGCGCAGGCTGTCAATAAGGACAGCATCGCAAGCATTACGATCCATTTTTTCATCTTGATAACTCCTTGCGGGGGCCATCTCTGACCCGGTTGCTTCTTCTTTCTTTCATAGTAAAACCTTCTACCTTTCTTGTCCACGCTGTCGATTGTCCGAACGACACTGTTGATCTTCGTCTGGCACGGTATCCAGCACAATATCCTTTTCGTTCAGGTTCAAAAGCGCCTCCAGCTCGGCAAGGCGCTTGCTCTTTTCAGCCAGCTCGTCCGCCTGTGCAAAAGGCTGCGCAAGCTGTTCCTTGGCGTTTTCCAGCTGCTTTTGCAGCTGCACCAATTTGGATTCAAGGTCGGTCACGCTCTGCGGCAGGTTGTGCAGGCAGTTGTCCAGACGCATGGTGTTGCCGACCGCATCCGCACCCAGCTGCACCGGGTTGATGCCGCTGCCCACAAGATACGCCAGATACATTTTGTCCATCGCAAAATAGGCGATCTGCAAATCAAAGCCCTTGTACCGCCCGATGGAAACCGGCTCGGTGCGGTTCATCGCCATACCCAGCAAACCCAGCAGGGCTTTGCCCGCATCCTCGCGCTTGGTGTAAACCGTGTCCATCAAGGTGATGGCGAAAACATCTTTTCCGTCTGCATCGCGCTTGGTGTTCTGCTGCAATAGAATGGTGTCAGCCTTGGCGTTTCCCAGTTGCTGGGCGGTCTTGCGCATTTCTGCGGGAAATCCCTGTGTAATGGCATCTTCCAGCCGGTAATGCTCGTTGTTGTAGGCGGTTTTCAGGGTTTTGAGCCGCGACACCTGAATATCCAGATCCATTTTCTCTTTGATCATCGGATTGCCCGCTGCCAGCGCCTTTACCTCGGCATAAGACAGCGCTGCATCGTCCAAATCATCCGCACTGCGGGCAGGGCTTTTGCTCGTCATAATTTGCCCGATGAACTTCTGTTTGGTTTCCAAAAGCTGCCACATATAGCTGTCGAATGAAGATTCTGTGACATAGCGATACTCATACACCTCGGCATTGGTGTTGCCTTGGCGAATCATACGCCCGTTGCGCTGCTCAATGTCAGAGGGTTTCCACCCGCAGTCCAGATGATGTGTTGCCACAAGTAAGCGCTGCACATTGGTGCCTGCGCCCATCTTGCCGGTGCTGCCCATCAGCACACGCACATCACCGCTGCGCACCTTGGCAAACAGCTCGGCTTTTTTCACCTCGGTGTTGGCGCTGTGGATGAACTGCACCTCGTTTTCGGGGATGCCCATAGAAATCAGCAGATTTCGCAAATCATCGTACACATTAAAGCCGTCCGGTTTCGGGGTGGATAAGTCGCAAAACACTAACTGTGTCAGGCGCTTCTCCTTGGTATCGTTCCAGATACGGTACACATTCTCGGCACAGGCGTGGACTTTATCGTTGGGGTTTTCGGGCAGATTAGGGTCGATCAACCGCTGGTCCAGCGCCAGCTTTCTGCCGTCGTTGGTCACCTTAAGCATATTGTCCTCGGTGGGGTCTACATTTCCCGCACGAATTTCCTCGGCGCGGTCGGCAAGGTCTGCCACCATCTGTTTTTGCTGGGGGCTTGGCGGCAGCGCCACATTGATGGGCTTGCCGCCCACCAGTTTAGGCACCGGCAGGTTGAGCATATCCGCCGTCTGCACATCCGCCACCTGCTTGAACATACTCATCAATTCCGGCAGATTATAGAATTTGGAAAATCTCGTTTTTGTTCGGTAGCCTGTACCTTCCGGCGCAAGCTCCACGGCTGTCACAGTTTCTCCAAAGGTAGATGCCCACGCATCAAAGGAGGAAAGCCCATGCTGCTCCAAGGTTTCCCGCTGCAAATATCGCTGCATGGTGAACAGCTCCGCCATAGAGTTGCTGATGGGCGTACCCGTGGCAAATACCACGCCGCGGCTGCCGGTGATTTCGTCAAGGTAGCGGCATTTCATATATAGGTCGCTGGCGCGCTGGCTCTCGGTTTGGGATATGCCCGCCACATTGCGCATTTTGGAAAGCACCGCAAGGTTCTTGAATGCGTGGGCTTCGTCCACCATCAGGCTGTCCACGCCAAGCTGTTCAAAGGTCACCACATCATCCTTACGGGACTGGTCGTTGAGCTTATCCAGCTTTTTCTCCAGCTGCTTGCGCATACGCTCCATCTGCTTGACGGTGAAATTCTCGGCGCGTTCCTCTTTCAGCTGTGCCACTTGGTTGATCACATCGTGTATCTGGCTTTGCATGTATTCGACCTGCCGTTCCTGTGACAGCGGGATGCGCTCAAACTGGCTGTGCCCGATCACGATGATGTCATAATTGCCGGTTGCGATTTTGGCGCAAAACCGTTTGCGGTTGGCTTTTTCAAAATCCGTCCTGCGGGCTACAAGAATATTTGCGTTGGGGTACAGCTGCAAAGCCTCTCCGGCAAGCTGCTCGGTCAGGTGGTTGGGTACGCAGATCAGGGTCTTGGTGCAAAGCCCAAGGCGTTTCTTTTCCATCGCTGCAGCGACCATTTCGTAGGTTTTACCCGCGCCTACGACGTGCGCCAGCAGCGTGTTGCCGCCGTACAGAATATGTGCGATGGCGTTTTTCTGGTGTGGGCGCAGCGTGATTTCAGGTGACATACCGTGGAACAGGATATGGCTGCCGTCGTATTCGCGGGGGCGCAGGGAATTGAACCGTTCGTTGTATTCCTTTACCAGCATCTGGCGGCGGGTCGGGTCTTTCCAGATCCAGTCCTTGAAAGCGTCCTCGATCTGCTGCTGTTTCATCTGGGCTTCCTGCGTGGCAGCGGCGTTCAAAACGCGGATTTTGTTGCCCTGCATATCCTCTTTGGTATCAAAGATGCGCACATCCCGCAGATTCAGGCTTTCCTCCAAGATGTGGTAGAAGTTGGCGCGCTGTGTGCCGTAGGTCACGGTGGCTTTAATGTTGCCGCCCGTATAGCTCTTGTTGGTCACATTCCATACGCCGGTCAGCGGAATGTACAGCACCTTCACGCGGTCCCGCACATAGTAGGGCGCATCCACCAGCTCATCGGCAAACTGCTTGATGAGTTCAGGTGCCAGCCAAGTGGCACCCAGACGCACGGCAATTTCGCTGGCCTCCAAGTCCTTCGGCTGTACGGTTTCCAGTGCCTGCACATTCACAGCAAAAGCGGGGTTGTTCTGTGCCGCCAGCTTAGCCACCTGCAATTTGTGGCGCACATCGCCGGAAAGATATTCATCGGCGGTATAGTAGCGCGGTTCACCGCTTGCGTCCTTTTCCAGCGGGTCAGCAAAGATAACGCCTTGTAAATCCTGAATCAGTGTTTCTTTGTCCTTGCCGGTCAGCTGCTGCATATACCCAAAGTCGATGCCTGCGCGCTCACCGACACTCAGCGCCAGCGCCTCGCTGGCGGTTTCCACGCGCTCGGCAGGGCGGGCAGCGCGGATGGTGCGCTTTGAAAACATATCCGACTTGCCGATGAAATTGCCCTCGCTGTCGAGGTTTTCCAAGGAGCACAGCAGAAAATATCCACTGTCATCCCGCATATCCAGCGATGCGCCACGGCTGTTGATGAGTCCAAACTTACTGTGGTAGTAGTCGTACTGGCGGTTGAGTTTGGCTTGCAGCTCCGTGATGACCTCATCCGGCATATCTTCCAGCTGGGCTTGAATCAGTTCCCGCGTGGTGTCCCGCAGTTCGATCAGCAGCCGCATACGCGCTGCGGAGGTAGCACCAAGGGAAACCTCGCGCATAATGGCGTTCTCGCGGTAGTAAAATTTGCCGTTACGGATACAAAAGCTGAAATTGCGCACATCGGGTTCGGCGGGGATGCTGGCTTCGACAGCGCCGGATTCCTGTTGCTCGATGTCCTGAAAGTGAAATTCAGCGTGCAGGTGGGACATAGCCTCTTTCAGCACATCGGCAAGAGGTTTATCGGCAAACGCTTCGCAGGTCAGGGTAGGACCATACGGACCGCTGACGGTTTTCAGTGTGCCGCAGACCATTTCGGGGTGTTCGGCAAAATAGCTGTTGAGGGAAAGCCCATCCTCCGTCTGGGTGGTGTGCAGCCAGCTCGCGTCCTGCTCCAGAATGCGGTCACGCTTTTGCAGGAAGATGATGTCCGCCATAGCCTTGGTCCCGGCTGACTTAAAGGTGGAATCCGGCAGGCGCACGGCACCGATAAAGTCGCATCGGGCGTTGATGTACTTGCGCACTTCCTCGCTCTTTTTGTCCAGCGTACCGCTGGTGGTGATAAAGGCGATGATGCCGCCCGTGCGCAGCTTGTCGATGGATTTGGCAAAAAAGTAATCGTGGATCTTGAAGTGCAGCCGGTTATACTGCGGATCAACCACGCTGTAATCCCCGAACGGCACATTGCCGATGACCACATCGAAAAAGCTGTCGGGCAGGTCGGCTTTCTCAAAGCCGGTGATTTGGATGTTGGCTTTCTGGTACAGCTGGCGGGCGATTCTGCCGGTCAGGCTGTCCAGCTCCACACCAAACAATCTGGTGGTCGGCTCATACAAATAGCTGTGGCTTTGCCCAAAAAACGCGCCCACACCCATACTGGGTTCCAGAATTGTTCCGGCCCCCACGCCCATTTTGCGCAGGGCGGTGTACATTGCGTCAATGACTTCGGGCGGGGTGTAAAAGGCGGTCAGGGTGCTGCTGCGGGCAGCAGCGTATTCTTCCTCTGTCAGCAGGCTTTTCAGCTCGGTATATTCGCTGTGCCAGCTGTCTTTGTTGGGTTCAAAGGCATCGGACAAGCCGCCCCAGCCGGAGTATTGGGCAAGAATTTCCTGCTCCTCGCCGTTTGCGTGAGGACCACCGTCTGCCATACGCTTTTCGATGGATTTCAAAGTGCGAATTGCGGTGATGTTGGCGGAAAACTTTTCGCGCGGTGTGCGCGGGGATGCAGGGTCCTGCGGCGGAATATAGTTGTTCGGTAAATAGGCTTCTCTGAGAGCAATGAGCTCCGCCGCCTGCAAGACCTGCTCGCCAAAACCACCAGATGATTCTTCTGCGGGTTCTAAGACTTCACCCTCAACAACCTCTGCCGCCTCACCGGCGTCCGGTAGATTGGGTAATTCTGGTGCCGACAGCGCATTGTTTTTTGGGTTCGCCGCCAGCAGCCTTGCAAACTCCGCGCGGTTGACGGCGCGCCCGATCAGCGGGAAATCCTCATCGCGCAGATGCACATCAAAGATGCCGATTTCCTCCACCGTAAAGGGGTGGTCGTTTTCCAGATAGACAGTATCCCCGGCAGCCAGCGGGCGTTTTTCCACAGGCTTGGGCTTGTAGCGTTCCTGATATGCTTCATACGCTGCTTCCGCATCGTCAATGAACTGCGAAAATTCAATGTCCTCAATGCCTTCCTTGGCAAGCGCCCTTGTGTTGTCGAAGCGCGCACTGTCCACAAAGGAACCATCAACCAGATACACAATCTCATTGCGCAAGAAGTTGGCGTACACCTGAATTTCGTGTTCGCCGTCCCCAGTGGTGGAATAGGCAAGGTCGATGTGCGTAAGGTTCGAAAAATCCGGTTCGCCCAGCCCCTCGCGTTCACAAAAATCCGCGATTGTTTTCTCCGCATAGTCTATCTCGGCTTGACGGGCGTCGCGTTTGGCTTGCTGTTCCGCTTCCCATTTTTCATATCCCTGCTTGTTGTTTTCATCCAGATATTGGTTGTTGTGGACCAGCAGGTGCAAACGGCGGGCAACCTCGTTCCACGGCAGCAAGCGGAAATAATCCGGGGCGTTATCGGATGCATAGCGCTTGATTCTCAGCCCCTTGGCATCATAATCCAGAAACCCTCTTTCGCCATCTCGGAAATTCCAAGTGCGCCCGCCGATACCGTACTCTTTTTTCAGCCAGTAGGCTTGCTCCTTTACTGTAGGCAATACTGTGGCAGAGAAAAATTCCTGTATGCGAAAACGCCCCTCACAAAAACCGCTGCCCATGACAAGAACATCGACAATGTCCTGCTCGTCGATATGGGTGCCGTCATCCTTGATGGGCGGCTGCCAGCTTGCGCGGGGCTGTAATTGGCGGATGGTTTCCTGCTGCTGTTCGGGGGAGGGCAGGCCGATGGCGGCGGCAGTTTCCTCGGCAAGGTCGCCGCGCCCCACGCTTTCCGGCAGTTCAATCTCATCGGAAACAGAAACAGCGGAGGGCGATAGCTCGCTCTCCGCTGTTGTGGGTTCGGTATTTACAGGCTCGTCACGATGGGCATCGCCAGTTCCGCCGCCTGCGCTTGCAGACTGTTCATGTGCGCCGTCCAGCCCAACGGGTCGTTGTTCTTGTCCGGTGCCGGGTTGCTGACCAGCAGCTTCGTGATGGTCTGCTCCACCTGCTTCCAATAGCGCTGCTCGGTCTGTTTCAGGTCGCTGTACAGCGTCCCGTCCAGCAGCATCTTGTCGTACAGCAGGGAGTGGTTCTCTTGCAGGAACTTCTCCCGCTGCAGACCGATTCTCCCGACTGGCGGTCTGTGCGTTTCCTTCATTGCCATCTTGGGTACCAGATACCCGTTCTGATTCGTCATATCCATGATCCTGCACCTCCTGTTGGTTCGTCTTGCTTACATTCACATCATACTGTTTCGCCTGAGGCTTTGCAACACTGTCGATGCTCTTAACGACAGCGCCGATTTCGGCAAACATCTGCCGCCCCACGCGGTTGACGGCATTGCCCAGCGCCAAAACCGCGGATTCGGTATCAAAGCGGTCAATGTCCGCAAAGGCATCCTGCGGTACGGCGCTGTCGCCCAGACCGCAGCGCACTGCCGCCATATAGACGGCGCTCTGCGTGATGAGGTTGGCAAAAATCGCCGTTTGCTCCTGCGGCTTTGCCCATTCCAGCGTGCTGCCAATCACGGCATTCTGTAAATCGGCGTCCAGTTGTTTGCCGTGCTGTGCCACAAACAAGGCTGCCTGCAGGCCAAAGATTTCCGGCAGGCTCTCGGCATTGTGCTTTTCCTGCAAGGCTTGCAGGGTCGGATAGCGGTTGGCATCGGTGATTTGCCAGCCCAATGGTTTGGAGGCTTTGCCAGCAGGGTGGGTGTCCTTGATGTCAAACAGATACCGCACATTGCCCGCCATATTACCGGTGCCAAGGGACGCTACGCCGTGCGCACCGCGGTTGACCCAGCGCCCGGCAGCACGGTTCCAAGTGTCGATGTCCGCCAGCATGGTGGCTCCGGGGCGCTGGCTGTAAATCAGCGCCTGATTCGGAAAGGCGTAATGCGTTGTATACGCGGCTGAGCGCAAAAACGCCCGCCAGCTGTCGGCATTGTCCGCCACATCGGCAATCGCCTGATGTGCCTGCCGTAAAATATTTTGGTAATTCGCCAATCGGTTTCATCTCCTTTGCGGTAATAAAAAAGCCCTGCACATTGCTGTGCAGAGCTTTCCATTCGCGTGATTAAATTTTATGCGGGGCGGTTGTTACTGCGTTCGCTGCGTTTGATGCCCATAAACGGGGGAGCCGAGGAACGGTTCAGCCCTTTTTCGTGCGCTTGTTTCATGGAAAATTCGTGTGCTGCAACCGCATCGATGAACGCACGCTGTTTTTCAGTGGCGTGGTAGTAATCAACCTTATACCGTTTGCATACGGCAAAAAAGACATCCAGATACTGAATGTTTTCCTTAGTCATTCGCGTGACCTCAAGCTCGGTTTTATCCTTTTGCATAAGCGTTCCTCCTTTATGAAAGATAGGTGCTGAAAATCTCCTGTGCGCTTTCGTCAGTAATCATTTACAACTTAGGTATTATATCGAATTACCATAAAAAAATCAACAAACGAAATGTGAATGATTTCATGATAGAAAAACCAATAAAGAAAATCCAATTCACTTATGGGTGTATTTTCCTTTGCCGAGCTGATTTTGTTATCGTTCTTCGCGTGCAACGCTGCGTTTCTTGGTTTGTTCCAGCCCCGGCAGCAAGTCATCCACCTGTTTATATCCAATCGGTTCCACATAATAGGCGTGTGCCTGACCGTCCTCATGCATTACAATAATATCGCTGACAGACAAAGAGCGCATCTTTCTGCCATTGGGGCGGTTTTCCTGATTGTGCGGGCAGTAAAGGCTGTCCAGCGGCTGCCAGCATTCCATCTGCCCGCGGTACACCAGCTTATAGGATGCGGCATTTATATGATCTTTGGTGTAGTCATACCGTAAAAACGCAATCTCACGGTTGTTTGTCTGGTAGATTTCATACGGCAGCAGCTCGTACTTCTTTCTTCGCAATCCCCATGGAAAAATGGTGCCCTTTTCAAAGAGAAGAGGCTGGCTCAGATTCTCCGGAAACAAAACCGGAATGATGGGTTCGCCGCAATACAAAGAAGCGTAAATTCTGGTTTTGAATTTCTCTGCATCGACATACGGAATGCGCTCCCGAACGCATCCGTTGCAGTCAAGATATTCGATATAGCCAATGACCGTATCGTGTTTGTTCATCTCGGTGATTCTCCTTTATAATTAACGGCTCAACCTTTCCCAAAAAGAGATTTTACTTCCAAAGCGCTCATCCGGCGGGCGAACCTTGGCAACCGGCAAATCACCGGACAGCATATCCTCTACCTGCGGAAAGAACAGCAGCCGATTGTAGCGCTCCGCCTGTTCTTTTGAAAGCCCCAACATTTTGGACTCACTGAGTCCACAAACCAGAAACCGCCCGCGTATGGTGCAGCCATCCTCCAGTTGTCTGTTGTATTTCAGGCGGCTTTGGTTTTTACTGCACACAACGCCGATTTTCGATGTGCCGAACGGTTTCAGCAGCAAACTGTCGCCCTCGATCACTTCGGAAATCGCCGCCTGCGGGCTGTCAAAGGCAGCCTGATAGGGGCAGTAGCCCGGTTCTACGACCAAAACTCTTGTCATACCGCCACCTCATCGCTCGTAATCCTGCCGCTTGCGGTAGTAGTTTTCCAAAAGTTTCAGGATGGTGCTTTCCATCTGTTCGGAGGAACAGCCCTTGGGGAAATAGCGCTCGACCTTGGAAACGGCAATCGTGAGCTGCGGCTCTCGTGGCTTTACGCTGGGGGAACGGGCAGACATGATCCCGTGAATCTTGTCTTTTGTCAGGACGCTTTCCTTGCTGGCAGCTTTCAGCTTCTGCGCTTGGGATAAGGACGGAGTGCAGCCTTCTTCCTCCATATAAGAGAGAAATTCTTCCTGCTCCTCCGGCGTCAGGTAGCTCAGCTCCACCGCGGGGGTGGTCTTGAGTCTGCCGTCGTCCACAAGCTGCATCAGGTCGGGGGTGAGTTTGTTCAGGCGGATAAAACGCTCTACTTGGCGGGTGCTATCACCAGCTTGTTCACCGACAATCTGTGCTGTTTTTGCGCCAGAAAAATTAGCGCCAACTTGGCGCTCATTTTCTTTTAACGGTCTACCGACTTTTCTTTTCACAGCCTCCAACTTCATCTGGTAAGCCTTGGCCTTTTCGCTCGGCAGAATATGCTCGCGCTGGCAGTTGGAATCCACCATCAATATAATGGCGGTATCATCGTCCATGTCCCGCACAATGCAGGGCATGGTGTCCACTCCGGCGCGCCGGCTGGCGTGGCAGCGGCGATGCCCGGCTACAATTTCATATCCGCCATCCCGGCGCGGGCGAACGATGGCGGGGGTCATCACGCCATATTCCTTGACGCTGTCCACCATCTTGTCCATTTCTTCATCGTCGCGCACCTGAAACGGATGCCCCTCAAAGGGGTGCAGCTCCGACAGCGGCAGGATCTGGATTTTCTCCAACTTGGCATCCTGCCGTTCTTCCTCAGTGGAAAATAAGTCATCTATCGAGGGCAGTCGGATGTTTTTCGCGAGATCTCTCACCCTTTTCCACCTCCTTTGCCAATGCTCTGTAAGCAGTACTCGCCGGGCATTGCTTACTATAACGAAGTACGCTCTCCGATTTAGTAAGGCTTTCACCGACTCTGGTGCAGCGCGGAACGATTGCCTGATAAATGCGCGTGTGCGGACCATAGCTTGTGTGAATGGCTTTGATCATATCCCGTGTCATATTGGTACGATGGTCTGCCATGGTAATCAGGACACCGTCAATCTCCAGTTTAGGATTGATTTTCCTGCGAATTTTACGGATGGTGCCAATGATACTGGCAAGACCTTCGACATCAAGAATCAGCGGCTGTACAGGAATCAAAACTCTGTCTGCGGCTGCAAGAGAGGCGGTGACAAGGTTGCCGAGTTCCGGCATACAGTCAATCAGGCAATAGTCGTATTGCCCTTGAAATGGTTCCAATGCCCATTGCATTACGCATTCGCGCATAAAGGTATTTGTCAAACTTCGTTGTAAATCAGAAAGTTGAATGTTGGCTGGAATGACATCTACATTTTCATCGGTTTGGATAACAACATCGGGCGGGTCCACCTCGTTGCAGGCGGCCTCAATCAGCTCCTTCAGGGACGCACCTTTGTTCCTCTGCGAACAGCCAAGGTATCGAGTCAGGCTGGCCTGCGGGTCGGCATCCACCAGAAGAACTTTATAACCCATATCCGCCAGTGCCACGCCTAAATTTACGGCGGTCGTTGTTTTGCCCACGCCGCCTTTTTGGTTGGCAATCGCTATTGTTTTCATACGCGCTCTCCTCGCTGTTTTTCAATCTTTGACTTGTACCAGATAAGGCTTTCGTTGTAATCCTTGCCAACGGCAGGCAACCGCTTTTCTACATTACATCCTCGCTCGGCAAGGCGCCGGGCAACCGTATCGGCAAAGCGCAGCCCCGGCTCATCACGGTCAAAGCAGAGCACCACATTTTTCACCTGCTGATGCTGCTGCAAAAAGTAGTCGATAGGCAGATAGTTCAGCCCGCCCAGCGCCAGATAATGCACACTGCGCCACTTTCCAATGTCCGTATACTGACGCAATGTCGCGCCGGACATAGCATCAATCGGAGCCTCGTACAGCTCCACGGTATCGCAGTCCGGGTTTTCTGCTTGCATCAGAAATCCGTACTTCTTTTGGCTGCCGGTGACATCACCGCGGTAGGTGCCTTGGCAGCCACGCTGAAAAGCAGAACGCGGAACGCCGCCTTCATCCTTGCCCACAAAAACGCAGTTGCGGTAGTTGCCGCGCGTGGTCTGATACAGAATCCCTTCGTTCAGGCAATATCGCAGCACCTTGGGGCTGATACCGCGGTGCATCAGGTAGGCGGTCGCTGCCTGTGCATTTTTGTCGGGACGCGGCAGTGTAAAGTCGTGCGTTCGGCTGCTTTCCACGGTGGCAGCTCTGACCTGCTGAAAAGGAATAAGCTCCATCTCGTTCAAAAGCATTACTGCCGAGCGAAAGCTCATTCCTTCGACCGTCAGCAGATAATCCAGCGCGCCTCTGCCGCCCTTGCTCTGGGAGCACCAGTGGAACAGGTTCTTGCTCGGCGTGATCCGCAAGCTGCTGTGCGATTTTGTGCAGTACTCGTCTCTGGATTTGCGCACGAGCTCTCCGGGACGGTAGGTGTTTAAGAAATCCACGAGCTGAACCTCGCGGGCGGCTTTGATGTTCTCTGCGGGTAATCTCATTGCTGACTTCCTCCGTTGGTGTAAATAAAAAACGCCCTTACCGATAGTAAAGGCGTAGAGTAACGATATTCTTGTTTCAGCAGGCTTTTTGTCACTTCAGCTGGCTGAAAGGGGGTGTGGGGGAAAACACAGACGGTACCCCATTTCCCGAAAAAAGATATACTTCCCCCTTGGTGTATAGAAAAGAATTGACGCTGCGACAAAAACGCAGATTGCAAAGCCCCGCCGGATAGAGTATAATCGTTCTATAAGGTAAGGCAGGTGAGCAGAATGCGATTTTTCCTGATGCAGCGCAATCATCAAGTGGCTGTTATTGAAATAGCTGAAAAGACCGGCGACATTATTGATGTGGCGGAGGTTCTTTCGGCGCAGAGGATTCCCCTTGGCGCAAAGCATAGCGATGGCAGCTTTGATGTCCTGTCCCTGCGCAAATGGTGGGCAGGGCGCGGTATCCCGGCAAGCCGTTCCGGGCTGGAGCACGCCTTGGAAACGCTGCATATTCCTTACGCCGAACTTCTGCTTGTCAAATGCAGCGGGCTGAGCCTTTCAGACCAGTATTGGGTCACGCCCTGCGATGCCCCACAGAACTGGCGCGATGTAAATTTCTACGAGAACGACTTTTCTGATGATGTGGGACGCGCTTTATTTGGCGAGGGGGCTCTCTCGGCACAGCCGGATTTGTGTTCCCCCTGCAATACCTCAGACGGCTTTTTACAAAAGCGCTGGCGCATTGCGGACGGAAAACGAGTCCTCTTAAAAGCAGGATCGGGCATTTACAAGCAGGAGCCTTACAACGAAATTGTTGCCTCAGCTCTGTATGATGCGCTTGGTATGCCGCATGTCCCCTACTGGCTCGTAGAGCAGGGCGGGCAGGTTATGTCCGCCTGCGCGTGTTTTACCAATGACCACACCGAGCTTGTCACCGCCGCCCAATTTATGCGGCTGCTGCCGCAAGCGCAGGGTATTTCCAACTGGGAACACTTCAACGCTTGCTGCCGGACCGTCGGAATCCCTGATGCGAGGAAAGCGGTCTGCAATATGCTGGCTGCCGATTTCATCTTAGCCAACACAGATCGCCATTTGGGAAACTTCGGTTTCCTGCGTGATTCCGAAACGCTGGAATGGAAAGGAACAGCGCCCATCTATGACAGCGGCACAAGCCTTTGGCAGATGACCCTCACCCGCGCGATCAATGCGGAAGCCATGGTTCCCGCAAAACCGTTTGAAACCTCACAGCAATCCCAGCTAAAGCTGATTGCGCCTTATGTGGATCTGCCGCTGGAGCGCCTTGATGGATTTTCCAATAAAGTAGAAGAAATCTTCCGAACAGCCGCCCAGTTTGATGATGGACGAGCCACGAAAATTGCCGCCGCTGTTAGTGGTAGAATTCAAATTCTTCGATTTAATAGGGCATAATCTGAAATAGCTCCAAAGCATACGGTTTGTGAACTGACTACAAATTGTAGGCAGTTGAAAATAACAGAAGCTATATGTCACTGCCTAATGCCGATGACAGTCATGCGCCAACTGGTGACAAATTGTCAGCAGTTGAAATAGGGCTATAAAAACAGCGTCCTCCGTTTTACATTCGGGGGACGCTGCTTTTCTCTATGGAACTCATTTGGCGGTGGGCTTTTTTGTCGATTTGCCTTGTCGGCTGAATTCCTTCGCAAGGTCAACCAGCTTTTTAGAAGGTCGATAGCTGTCCAGAATATGAGGACTAAGCAGAAAATTCAGCAGACAAGATTTGGGAATCATATATCCACCGCTGATTTCAAAGTATCGGATGTACCCGTTATGGCACCAATTCGTCAGGGTGTTGTGGTGATAGCCGGTAAGCCGGCTTGCTTCGGCAACACTCAGCACATCGCTGTAGGGCTGCGTTTTCAGGGTAAGAAAGTCCTGAAACATCTTTCTGCTTTTGGCGGTATCCAGATTTGCCCATTCCCGTAAGGTCAGCATTTTGGGCTTGCCGCCTTTGTTCCAGCTCGCTGAGTAATACCCGGTCGGTGCCGAGAATTTTTCCGGTTGGGATTGACGCTTTTTAAGATACGTGATAACATCTTTTGTATTGATGATGTACTGGCGGGTTTTCTTGCCGGTATCTATGCAGGGAACAAGCCCGCTTGTCAGCAGGTAACGCGCCGTCTTTTTGCTGATATGGCAGATGACGCGCATCTGCTCCAGCCCGATTTTTTCAGGGTAGTTTGCCTTGATTTTTGCAAAGTCGTAACTGTAATCCACTAGAATCACCGTCCATTATTCGAACTCATCAACAGCAGGCAGGGACGGTTTGATTTTTGAGGCAAGGGGGAATTTGCATAAAATTTAGTCAACACACTTTTGTAAATGCCCATAACAATAAGGAAAATTGAGCTTTTTTGTTCTCTCCTGTTTTTCTCTCCAACATCTCTCCAACGTGCCAAAAATGCCTGTTTTTCTCTCATTTTTCCCAAAAATTCGGCATTTCGAAATGGGTTCGAATTGCGACGTTCTGACGTTAAAAAGGACTTCTTTTTCAACATTTTTCGTCGTAGGTCGGTCGAATCATCTTCCGACAACTTCCGCTTTTTTCCGATAAATACCGTCAGTTGCGATATATACCAAAAAACTCGAAATCAATTTGGCAGCAATGCCACGTGGGTTCGAATCCCACCGTCTGCGCCAAAGACAGCACCCTGCGGGGTGCTGCTTTTTATTTTTGCGACAAACTATGCAGGGGCTACAAGGTGGGATTCGAACAGTCCGCGCCCGGCGCTTTGCGTCCCGCCGGGCTGCAACAGTCCTGCGGACTGTTGCAAGGGCGCGGGAGAATCCCACCGTCTGCGCCAAGTATCACTACTCAATTCTACATTGGGTAGTGATTTTTTGTTGTCGCTTTGTAAAATTCCCGTACTTTTCTTATAAACATCTCCCCTTTATTTTCAAGTAGTGATTTTCGGGTTCGGTACAAATCATACCAGTAATCGCGGCAAATAGCTATTCACAGAACTACACAAGATTCTTCCCGCATCTTGGGTACAAATTGACAGCAAAAAAGGCGGCACCTGATTTCTCAGATGCCGCCGCTGTTCAAATTACCACTTCTTTATGGGCTGCGCTTCGGGCAATGTCAGCGTGTTTGCCATCGTCCGGGCACTCAGGTTCTTGGATTGCGAATCCAGATGCGCGTAGATATTCGCCGTGGTGGAAATATCGCTGTGACCCAGCCACTCTTGAATCTGCTTCATCGGTACGCCTTCTTTCAGCAATAGGCTGGCACAGGAGTGGCGCAAATCATGGAAGCGAATCCTGCGCAGACCGTTCTCTTTCAGCAGCTGTGGAAAGCCTGTCGTCACGGAATCCGGCTGGATCAGGTTGCCCATTGCATCCACAAATACATACCGCATCGGCGCAAAACAATCAACACTGTCGATTCTCTGCTCGACAGTGTTGACCGCAAATCTGAAGGTAGGTAAACAGGTGGGCTTTGGGGATGCGATACGAGCGCCCGATTTTCATCGCCGGGATTTTGCCTTCGTGCAGCAGCTTGTACCCCGTTTTGGTGCTGATTCGCAGGGCATCGCACATCTGCTCGATGTTGGAGAAAAATCCGCAATTTTTCCCCCCAAAAAAATACCGTCCCCTCTCCTGCCTTTTGCACTTGTGCAAGCTACACAAAACCACAACCTGTTTCTTTTGCAAAATGTAGAAAGCGGGCGGAGAGTGTTGACAAAACAGGGAAATTAGAGTATAAAGAAATCACAACGAAAACGTTTTTGGAACACAGCGGTATACACGGTACCGAAAACGGTTTTGGTTGAAAAGAGAGTCAGGAGTGAGCAGGCATGGCAGTTTCGATCCGCGACATTGCACGGGAAGCCGGAGTCACGGTCGGTACGGTTTCCCGCGCACTCAACAACTATCCAGATGTCAGCCCTACAACACGGGAGCGCATCGTGGAGACCGCGCAGCGGCTGGGGTATCGCCCCAACCAGATGGCGCGCAACCTTTCCTCCAAGCACAATCACAATATCGCGCTGGTGCTTTCCGGCTTTCTGGAAGAAGAGCTTATCAACGATTTTGATGCACTGCTGATGAAAGGCTGCTTCCACTACACAGTCAACAACGATGTGGAAATGTCCATTCAGGTTATCAACACCAAGATCCAGGCCGAAAAAAGTTTTGAACAGCTCTGCTATGAGCACAACATCGCCGGCGCGATCCTGATGGGTTTGAGAACCAACGACCCTTACTGTGAACTGCTGGCGAAAAGCAAATACCCCTGCGTGACCATTGATATTGAGGTTCCCGGTCCGAATGTCAGCTGTGTGATGATGGACGACATCAAAGCGTTTGACGAGCTGACCCAATACCTCATCGACATGGGACACCGCAAGATCGTGGTGGTACATGGCCGCAAGCTGGCTATGGTCAGTATGCAGCGCCTTGTGGGTGCGTACCAAGCTATGCAGCGCAATGGTTTGGAGCTGCCCCGCGACAACATCATCTACACCAACTTCGGGCGGGAGGAAGCCCGCGACGGTGTGAAGGAATACTTCCGAACCCACAGCCCGGACAGCGCCACGGCGTTCCTCTGCATGAGCGATATGCTGGCCATTGGCACGATCGAGGGGCTGAAAGAACTGGGCTATAAAGTGCCAAAAGACTACTCGGTCGTGGGCTTCGATGGGTTGGAAGTCACCAACTACACCGACCCGGCTATTACCACCATTGACCAGAACATCCAGCAAAAAGGCTACGAGGCTACTCGCCTACTGTGCGATATGATCCGCGGCAAGCGCAAGGCACAGCGGCTGGTATTGCCCCACACCCTGACGGTGCGCGACAGCGTCCGCCCCCTATAAAACCGAAATCAGCGGTTAAGGCCGCTTTTTTCAGACAGAGATACAAAAACGTTTTTGCAGTAACTTCTTAAGCCAAATTTCGCTGCAAATATTTTTTAACCGCAAAACAAAAACGTTTTTGCAATAACTTTTGGAACATTTGGTGCAACCGCACCGTGTTAATAAAACAAAAAAGCACAAAAGTAAAGGAGAAACACTATGAAAAAGAAGCAACTGTTCGCAGGCGCTCTGGCCGCTGCCATGATGACCGCCAGCCTGGCCGGCTGCGGTGGCGCTGCATCCTCTGCTGCAACTTCCACAACCGATGGCGATACCGCCAGCAGCACGGCATCCGCTGATACCAACAGCGGCGTGGTGGAAGTCACCATTCCCTCCTACAAAACCGGCGAGAACGCCGGTGCGGCCTTCTTTGTGCCGCAGGTCGAGCGTTTTAACGAGAAGTACGCCGGGAAGTACAAAATCAATCTGGAGAGCGTACCCCAGGATAGTATTTTCAATGACCGCATAAAGCAGCTGGCACAGCAGAACAAGCTGCCGGTGCTGGTGGAGGGCGGTGACCCGGACTGGGTCAAGAACGTCGTTATCCCCAACGGCCTTGCCTACGACTTGACCGACTGGATCGACGCGACCCCCGCCGTCAAGGATGTCCTGATTGACGACAGTCGTGAATACTGCTCCAATGAGGATGGCAGAGTCATGACTATGCCTCTGGCAACGGTACGTCCCATCGGCTTCTTCTACAACTCTGCTATGTGGAGCACCGATGCTGACATCAGCGCTATGAGCATGGACGAATTTGTTTCCGCGCTGGGCGACCAGAAGATCGCCTTCTCCACCGCCGAGAACGGCTGGGTTTCCGCCTTGTTCCTGACTGCGCTGGTGGCCGAGGAAGACGGTGGCGTAGAATGGCTGAAGAGTGGCACCGAGACCAAGATCACCGACTTCAACCAGCCCTGCTTCATCAACGCTGTGGCCAAGCTGCAGAATCTGCTGCAGAACAACGCAGCCTCCAACTCGGTAGGCGCAGCCTACGCGGATGCCGCCAACGCTTTCATGAGCGAGCAGGCCGCCATCATTGCCAACGGTCCTTGGATGTCCTCTGACTTCGAGAGCTCCAACTCCGACAAGTGGTCCAACGGCTTTGACGGCGCGAAGGTCCGTGCCTCCCTGTTCCCGGGCGACATCGGCATTGCCGACACCGCCACTTTCGGTGAGTGGTGGATCTCTGCTTCTGCCCCTGAGGATGAAATTGCCCTTGCAAAGGCTTTCCTTGAGTTCATTTACAGCCCCGCTGAGTTGGAAGCCTACATGCTGGCCGAGGGTGGCGACACACCGAAGCTGACCTACTCCGACGACTTCAAGGCAAAGCAGGGCGAGACCCAGGTGCTTGCTGATCTGGCAGCCGACACCACTACTGATACCGTGTTTGTCCCCCGCATCCTCGATGTGATCCCTGCCTCCGTTGCCAACACCGAGTTTGGTAAGCTGCTGCCCAGCCTGGCCGACGGCACCTGCACCCCGGAGCAGTTCGCCCAGTGGATGAGTGACAAGGCCGCGGAAGCCAGCGCCGAGTAATCCGCGCAATCCGCGCAAGAACAATATGTAATTCAAGGCGTGTCGCCGTCCCGTTGCATACGGCGGCGGCACGCATTTTTTGAAAAGGAAGGAGCTGCAAAGCCATGAAAACCGCCCCGAAAAAAGCAACGCGCATCAAGGCGGGTCGCATCCAGCGTGCAAACTACAAATGGATCTATCTGTTCCTGCTTCCCACCATCGTGATCTTTGCGATGTTCTATTTGATGCCCATTGCGCAGGTATTTGTGACGTCGTTCACGAAATGGGATGGCTTCAACGCACCAAAGTTCAACGGTCTGACAAACTATATCAATCTGTTTACCAACAGTTCGTTCCTCATTGCGTTGAAAAACCTGCTCTGGTGGTGCGTGATTGCCCTGACGCTGCACGTCGGCTTCGGCACATTGGTCGCTTTTGTACTGTACCAGCGCCCCCACGGCTGGAAGTTCACCCGTACAGTGTTCATGATCCCCAACGTCATCAGTGCGGCGGCCTGGGCGATGATCTACAAATTCATTTTCAACAATGATTTCGGCATCCTGAATTCGGTCATCCGCGTTTTTAACCCGAATTTCAACGTCCAGTGGTTCTACAAATCGCCGTGGGCGTTCTGGGCTGTTACGTTCACCTGGCTGTTCTATGCAGTCATCGTCACGTTGGTCGTGCTGGGTGATTTGATGAACATTCCGAAGGAACTGAATGAAGCCGCCCTCATCGACGGCGCTACCGGCTGGCAGCTGATCCGCTATATCCAGCTGCCGCTGTGCCGTGCATCCATCGGCACCAGCGTCATTGCCTCGCTGACATCCCGTATTGCCATGTATGAGCAGATTGCCCTGACGACGTCCGGCGGTCCGGGCGACGACACGATGAGCCTGCCCATCATTCTGGTCAAGGGCATCATGGACTACCGTTACGGTTACGCCAACGCGGTGGGCGTGGTCATGTTTATCATCGGTCTGATCGTGCTGGGCGTCGTAAACAAGCTGTTCCGCATGGACGAAGCTAATTACTGAGAAGGAGGCACACCATGAAAATCAAATACAAGCCTTGGGCAAAGGGTTTGATGTACCTTGTGGAGGCCGTCGTCATTATCCTCTCTGTGTTTCCCATTCTGTGGGTCGTTATGTCGTCCTTCAAGACGAACGGCGAAATTTTAAGCTCACCGCTGGCGCTGCCCGCCCACTTCTCGCTGGATACCTTCATTGAAATTTTCCAGAAGTACAGCTTCCCCACCTACTTTTTCAACTCGCTGCTGGCGGCGGGCGTCTCGACGCTGGTTTCGCTGCTGTTTTATGCCATGGGCGCGTATGTCATTGCCAAGTTTGAGTTTCCCGGTCGCAAGCTGCTGTTTGCGCTGTTCACCATCACGCTGCTTGTGCCCAGCCACAGCAAGACCCAGCCCATCTTCTCGCTCATCATGAAACTGAACCTTTATGACAGCATCTGGGGCGTCACCCTTGTTTACCTGTCTGCCGGTATGGCTATGTCCATCTTTGTGCTGAAAGCCGGCTTTATGGCGATCCCCAAAAGCCTGGACGAGGCTGCGACACTGGACGGCGCAAGCTTCTTCCGCACGTTCTGGACCATCAACCTGCCGCTGGCAAAAAGCGCACTGGCGACTGCCGGCATCCTGATGTTCCTCGGCAACTGGAACGAGTACTACTTTGCCTCGCTGCTGACCGTTTCGGACTCGCAGCGCACACTGCCCATCGCGCTGGCATTCTTCACCAGCGAATTTTCCTACAACTACACCCAGCTGTTTGCCGCGCTTACCATTGTCATTCTGCCCGGTATCATCCTGTATGCGCTTGCACAGGATCAGGTGCAGGCCAGCGTGGCTGCTTCCGGCGTCAAGGGCTGATGAAAAGGAAACCCGACTATGAAATATGATCTCGAACCCCGCGGCTGGATCGTGGCAGAGGAAACCTTTGACCCGTGCCGCACCGCCAAATGTGAATCCATCTTTGCCCAGGGCAACGGCTATATCAACATCCGCTGCGCGCTGGAGGAGGGTTACCTTGATACCTACCGCGGCGCTTTTATCACGGGCACATTCAATAAGGCTATGCCCGACGAAGTGACCGAGCTGCCCAACCTGCCTGACGTGACTGCTATGGAGTTTATCGTCAACGGTGAGCGTTTCGCCATGGACCAGGGTACGCTGCAAAGCTACCTGCGCACACTGGATCTGCACACCGGCGAAGCAACGCGCACCGTGCAGTGGAAAAGCCCTGCCGGGGCAGCGCTGGAACTGACCTTCCGTCGCTTTGTTTCGCTGGATAATGAGCATATTGCCGCGTTCTCGGTGGAAGTCACACCGACGAATCAGGATATCGAGCTGGTCGTCAATAGCGGTATCTCGACCCGCAACAGCAATACCGGCTCTCAGCACTGTGTGGAGGGCGAAATGCGGATGCTGCCCGGTGGCATCCTGCGCCTGATGACCCATACGAATGAGAGCAATGTGCCGATCAGTGTACACTGCCTGCACAAATTCAGCGCAGAACCCTCCGAGTCGCTGCCGGTCATTGAGCGCCGCCGCTTTGTGGGGCGCTACACGTTCCGGCTGACAAAGGGTCAGACGCTGCGCATCGAAAAGCTGACCTGCTACCACACAGGCCGTGACCTGCCGTTTACGGTCTACGGTCAGCAGCGCGGCACAACGAACCCGGACATCGTTGCCGCTGCCGGTGATGCGCTGGCGGCAAAGTTTGCGGATACCGGTTATGACGCTCTGCTTGCAGCCTCTGCCAAAAAGTGGGCAGCTTACTGGGCAGAGCAGGATGTGCAGATCGAAAGCGATGACAGCTTTGACCAGCTGGGTATGCGGTTTGCGCTGTATCACCTGAACATTATGATCAAGCGCGATGATGACCGCGTTGGCATCGGTGCCAAGGGCATGACAGGCGAGGGCTACAAAGGTCATTCTTTCTGGGATACCGAGATGTTCCTGATGCCTTACTACCTGTTGACTGACCCCGCCGCCGCCAAGACCCTGCTGGGCTACCGCTGGCGCAGCCTGCCCGGCGCGTTCAAAAAGGCCAGCGAGAATGGCTATCAGGGTGCTATGTTCCCCTGGGAGAGTGCATGGCTGGACGACGGCGAAGTAACGCCGCTTTACTGCGGTGCGGATATCGTCACCGGCAAGAGCAGCCCGGTTTTGACAGGTATGATTGAGCAGCATATCTCTGCGGATATTGCCTGGGGTGTCTGGCTGTACTACCAAGCCACCGGCGATGATGATTTCATGAACCGCCGCGGTTGCGAGCTTTTGATTGAAATTGCCCGTTTCTGGGCAAGCCGCGTAGAGTGGCAGGATGATACGCAGCGCTATGAAATCAAAAACGTCATCGGTCCGGATGAGTACAAAGACCACGTCGATAACAACGCCTTTACAAACTATCTGACCGTCTTTGCCATGGAGCAGGCCGAACGCTGCATCAAAGATATGCCTACCCGTTGGCCGGACGCCTACGCCAAGCTGAGCGACAGCTATGACCTGAATGCTCTGGCGGCTGAATTGCAGGACAAAAAGGCAAAAGTCTACCTGCCGCAGCCCAACGCCGATGGCATCGTGCCGCAGAACGCCCAATATCTGGGGCTGGATGCGATCGACCTGAGCAAATACAAAAACCAGCAGGGCGTGTCCTCGATTTACGAGGATTACAGTCCCGCCCAGATGAACCAACTTATGGTCTCGAAGCAGGCTGACTTGGTCATGCTCATGCGCATTATGCCCGACTTGTTCGATGCTGAGACCCGCCGCAAGAACTTTATGTTCTATGAGTCCCGCACACTGCATGATTCCTCCCTGAGCCATGGTCAGCACTGTGTGTTGGCCGCGTGGGAGGGACTGGACGATATGGCGCTGGATATGTACCGCCACGCCATTGCCATTGACCTCGGCCCGAATATGAAGTCGTCCGACTTAGGCATCCACAGTGCATCGATGGGTAACGTCTGGCAGTGTGTTGTCTGCGGTTTTGCCGGGCTGGAATGGCACGAGGGCGGGCTTTCCCTGCGCAGTCATCTGCCCGCAAGCTGGCAGCGCGCGGCATTCAACATCGTCTGGCGCGGTGCAAAGCTCCATGTGGAAGTCACCCATGCGGGCATCACTGTCACCCACCGCGGCGGTTCCGCTGTGGAAATTACCGTGGACGGTCACCCGGTAAAGCTGGCCGCCGAGTAACTATGAGGAAATTTCTATGAAATACAAGGGTATTATTTTCGACTTGGATGGAGTGCTCTGCTCCACAGACCGTTTCCACTTTGAAGCGTGGAAACAGACAGCTGAGGAAGTCGGCGCACCGTTTGACGAAACCATCAACATGAAGCTGCGCGGCGTTAGCCGGATGGAGAGTCTGGAAATCATCCTTTCCGGCAGCAGCAAGACCTTTACCGATGCGGAAAAGGAACGCCTTGCCGCCGAGAAAAATGACCGCTACCGCAAGCTGCTGGCGCAGATGTCGCCCGCCGATATGCCCACTGCCGTGCGCGATGCCCTGACGGCGCTGCACGATGCGGGGCTGAAGCTGGCTGTTGGTTCGTCCAGCAAGAACGCGGCCTACATCTTGGAGCGGCTCGACGCGAACCGCTACTTTGATGCTGTGTGTGACGGCACGATGATTGCCCACTCCAAGCCCGACCCGGAGGTCTTTACCAAGGCTGCCGCCATGGTGGGGCTTGCCCCGGCAGACTGCCTGGTTGTGGAGGACGCTGCTGCCGGGCTGGATGCCGCCCGCGCGGGCGGCATGGACTGTGCCATCGTCGGCACGGCCCCGATGCCGTTTGAACCCACCTACCATATGCAGGACGTGACCAAACTGCCGGGAACGATTTTGTAAGAGGTGTTCTTGTGGAAAACATTCACCCCGCGTGGTGGAAAGAGGCCGTCGTCTACCAAATCTACCCACGCAGCTTCAAGGACTCCAACGGTGACGGCATCGGCGACCTGAACGGCATCCGTGAAAAGCTGGACTACTTAAAAGACCTTGGCGTCGATGTGCTGTGGCTGAACCCGATCTATCAATCTCCTAATGTGGACAACGGCTATGACATCAGCGATTACCGCGATATTATGACAGACTTCGGCACGATGGCCGACTTTGACGCTCTGCTGGCGGATGTCCATGCCCATGGGTTAAAACTCATCATGGACTTGGTGGTCAACCACTCGTCGGACCAGCACCCGTGGTTTATTGAGAGCCGTTCCAGCCGCGACAACCCCAAACGCGACTATTATATCTGGAAGGACCCCGCCCCGGACGGCGGTGCCCCCAACAACTGGCGCAGCTGCTTCAGCGGCTCGGCGTGGAAGTACGACGAGAAAACCGGTCAGTATTACCTGCACCTTTTTGCTGAAGGACAGCCCGATTTGAACTGGGAGAACCCGGAGGTTCGCGATCAGGTCTTTGACATGATGAACTTCTGGTTCCAAAAGGGCATCGACGGCTTTCGCATGGACGTCATCAGTATGATCTCCAAGGCCGGATATGCAGACGGGCCACTTTGCGCCGATGGTCTGTACGGCGACTATACCGACCAGTGTACCAACGGTCCCCGTGTGCATGAATACCTGCAGGATGAACCGCCGTGTGCTGAGCCACTACGACTGCATGACGGTGGGCGAGAACGCCAACGTCAACCCGGAGCTTGCCTGCCTGTACGCGGGCGAGGATCGCCATGAGCTGAACATGGTGTTCCAGTTTGAACTGATGGACGTGGACGGCGGCGAGAGCCACAAGTGGGAACCCGAACACCCGTGGAAGCTGACGGATATTAAAAAAATACAGACCCGCTGGCAGACCGGTTTGGACGGCAAGGCGTGGAACAGCCTGTACTGGAACAACCACGACCAACCCCGCGTGGTGTCGCGCTTCGGCTGCACCAAGGACGAAGAATCCCGTGTGCGGTCGGCCAAAATGCTGGCTGTCTGCCTCTACCTGATGCAGGGAACGCCCTACATTTATCAGGGTGAGGAACTGGGCATGACGAACAAGCATTTCGACAGCATCGACCCCATTAACGATGTTATGACGCGCAACGCCTACTTTGAAAAGACCCAGCGCTGCGGCGAGAGCGTGGCGGATTTTATGAAGGCGGCCAACTACATCAGCCGCGAGCACACCCGCACCCCCATGCAATGGGATGATACTGCCAATGCAGGCTTTACCACCGGCACACCGTGGATACCGCTGAACCCCAACTACCCACAGATCAACGCAGCCAAACAAGTGGGCGACCCGGACTCGGTGTACAGCTTCTACCGCCGCCTGCTGGCGCTGCGAAAGTCGGACAAGATCTTCGTCTACGGTCACTACGCCCTGCTACTGCCCGACGATGAAGAAATCTACGCCTACACCCGCACATTGAACGACGAGCAGATACTCGTGGTCTGCAACTTTACCGACCATGACGTACCCTGCCCATTGCTGAACGATTGGCAGAACACAGAGCTGCTTATCAGCAACTACAACACCCCCGGAAACCCCGGAAGTCTGCGACCGTTTGAAGCGGTGGTTTACAGAAAGTAAAACGCAACAGTAAAGAGTCCTGATGCCGAATTTCGGCATCAGGACTTTCTTCTTTTAGGATACAAAACTCAACGGGTCAATCTGAACCCCACCTTGCATTACCTCAAAATGCCTGTGCTGTCGCCCGTACCGCCTACATATTTTTCAAAAAATACCGCCCTATCTCACGATAAGGCGGTAGATTGCGTTATTCTATGCTGCTCCTAAGTTTTTAGATAACAAATCACCATTGGCGGCGTTCTCAAACACTTCAAAAGCATCTTGTGGTTCTTCCAATCACAGCTGGTGTGTCTCTTTCCAGAGTATTTGTTTTCCGCGACATCATTTAGCATCATCAGAATAAAACCCGATGGCCTTTTGCAAAGCCAAGAAATGCTTCAGCAGTTATCGCTGCTTTGTTCCATAAATACCCTCCTTGCTGCAAGTAATAAAACCATCTCTATATGGTGATATTCTCAGAATTTCATCTGTCTGCATAGTCTGGCACCATTGACATAAATGTCATTTGCCAGTTCTGTAACAAGCCGCATATCCTGCCAGGTTTCACACTTATTCCCCATAAAAGTAATGTTATCAAAATGGACATCATGGACACGTACTTCTTCTGTCGGTGTCTGATACCCCCGGATCATGGAGACCGGGATATCTCCGTTCAGCACCTGGATATTATCAAAATAGATATCATTAATCTCTCCTTTGGCAAGCTGTTCCGTATATCTGCAAAGCAGAACCTTAATATCGAACAGTTTCTGTTCTGCCTGCTCTACTCTGATATTTTTATAATGTATATCATGAACATGGCCGCCATCTGCCTGATGGATGGAAATCGCCGCACCACCCATGTTTCCTTCATACTGGCAGTGTATAATATCACAATCCTCAAATACTAGGTCGTGGATTTCGCTCTGGAGGGCATAACCAAGCTCTATGGCATTACCGGGTTCTGCATTCCAGATCACGTTATTGTGAACACGCACTTTTGTTACGTCACGTACCGTTGACGGATCTTCAAACAATCTTTGGGATTTGATGCAGATACTGTCGTCTGTGGAACGGATAAAGCAATTTTTTACCTCTACGTCCTGGCTGCTCGTAATATCAATACCGTCTCCCGTTACAATCCTCGACATAATGCTCATGTACGGTAGAGAAGCACAAAGCAAAACAAGGATAGCCAGCCCTGCCACTATTCCGAAGTCAGGGGAACGCAATAGAAAAATTCATAGCTGTATGCTATACTTAATTAGCATTTGAACATATCAAGCTGACACAGCAATCTCTTTACTTGCCGTTAATGCGCGTCTACCAATAGTCCGCACAAAGCAAGAGTAGCGTAAAGGTATAAAAATTTCAAACTTCTTTGTAACGAAATTCCGATTTCTCCGTCTAACCTATGAAGCTGAAGGAGGTGATGACAAGTATGGACTATGAAAAGCTCTATAAAGCCTACTATTTACAGGTATACTCGTATACTATTTCTCTTGCCAAAAATCGTGAGATAGCAGAGGAAATCACGCAGAACACATTCTATAAGGCTGTTTCTACAACATCACAATTCAAAGGTAAGTCAGATGAATTGACATGGCTCTGCTCCATAGCAAAAAACCTTTACCATGATGAAATGCGAAGCCGTCAGCGAGTAGCTGATGTGAGTGAAATCAATGACTTGCCATCAAATGAAAATGTTGAGAACTCAGTTGCAGATTCTGACATGGCGTTCCGCATACACCTCGTTCTTCACCGTTTGGAAGAACCATACAAAGAAGTCTTTCAGCTTCGCGTATTCGGGGAACTATCTTTTTCACAAATCGCTGCAATTTTTGGAAAAACAGAATCATGGGCGAGAGTTACTTATCATCGTGCAAAGCTAAAAATTCAAGAAAGGATGGATGAAAAGCATGAGTAAACAATGCGATATTGTTCGAGATATTCTTCCGCTGTATGTTGACGGTGCTTGCAGCGAAGCAAGCGCAGAGATGGTAAAAGAGCATTTGAACGCCTGTGCTGACTGTAACGCAATTTATCAGAAATTGCTTTCTCACACGAGCGAAGATGTTCTTCACGAAGAAAGCGAAAGCGTTATTATGCGCCATGAGGCAAAAGAAAAGCAGAGAGGCAGAAAAAAGATAACGATTGCTGTTCTCGTTTCCATCGCTCTTTGTATCATTGCAATTTTTACAGCTCTCTTTCTGTTACCTATAAACATTGCTTATGAGCCTGTCAAAATCGACTTCCCATTTGAGGTTGAAGATGTCGAAAACGTTGAAATGTACCACTATGACGGAGTGCCTGCATCAGCAGAAAAGAAAGTAGTTGTTGCTGAAAATGATATAAAGACCCTGTATGATAAGTTCAAGGGCTTATCCCTAAAAGACAAAACGACTGAGGAAACTGCCGGAGCAGATGTGACCAGCTTTAGATTTAACCTCTCAGATGGAACAAGCTACGATTTGATTTACGCCTGCTATGGAGTTAAAAACGGCGAATTGAAGTCAGCAGCAGGCGGTTTTAAGTATTTCACAAGTGCGGATATTGGCTCTTATTGGAACAATTTGAATACGGAACTTGAGGCAATTCCTATCAATGAGAGTGAATTGCCGTGAGCAGATAGCAAACCCAGCCGAGCCTGTCAACGGTCAAGATGAACGGGCTTCGCCCGCCGTTGACAGTCCCGCCCGTCTTTGCTGTTCGGCAATCAAGAGGGCGACAGCAATAAGCGCTGCCGCCCTCTGCCACTATCCAGAAAGGGGGATTTTCCATGACCGAACACGAAAAGTATCAAGAGCATATCCGGCACACGCATGATGCCCTTTGCAAAATCGTCATTCGCCACGCTGCCATAGACGCAGCACGGAGCATACGAAGCCGCCGCAGGCGGGAAATCTCTCTTGAATATCTGATAGATGAAAAGCACTATCCGTTCAGTACAGCAGATGAATACCTTGCAGAGCCAACCGTCGGAGACTGTCACGCCTTTTCTGCCTGCGGGCAAACCGTCCTGTTGGAAAGTCCGCACCTTGCAGCCGCCCTGTCCTCTCTATCAAAACTGGAGCAGGAGATCCTTTTCCTGTACTTCTTTGAGCGTATGACCCACAGAGAGATCGGCAAGCGGCACGGGCGGACGCGCAGCGCCATCGGGCGGCGTATTCAGATGATTTTACGGCGGCTACGGGCAGAGTTGGAGGGTTTGTCCTATGAGCCAGCTACTTCCCTATGAGACAATCGTTAAGGCAAGCGAGGGCGACCCGGAAGCTGTTGCCGCCGTCCTATCCCATTATGCGGGATATGTCCGCTCTTGTGCGAAAATGGACGGACAGATTAACACGGATATGCAGGAGCATATCGTCAGGCAACTGATAGAAAGCCTGTTGAAGTTCCGCTTTGACCGCTAAACAGAAAAGTTGTATAATTAGAGCCTGACAAATTAAACTTCAATGAGGGTAGAGCAAATGGAACAGATTATCAATTATAGAGACATACCCACAGATAAAAGGATTGACATATTAAATGCTCTTGAGCGAATAGGTTTTTTTCCGGCATACGGCGGCGTGAGAACAATGCAGCAAATTATGGAAAAGTCAGTTCCAGGTTCAGGCCCACAATTCTATTTCGTTTTCCGTGAAAATGAGTTGATAGGGTACAATTTTCTCATTGGGGACACTAAGAAATATAAAGCGTTCCCATGGCTTGCTATTAGCAATATGGATGAGCAGAAGTTGACTGTTTGTGAAGAACTGATGAAAATACAAATTGCCTTTTTTGAAGAACTCGGAATGCAAAAGATAGCAGATCATTGCGTTAGGATTATGGAAGATTACAGAAAAGGAATTGGAAAGCGGAAAGAAAGCGATTGCAGATAAATTCCATTTGAAAAACGGCTGATAATTTAATACCGCCGCCCATCACAGCGGCAGATAAGCAGTAAATCTTGAAAAGGTTTACTGCTTTTTTTGCGCCCATTTTCAAAAATCTTTGGCAAACCACACCGCCGGATTGTTGTAGGGAGCAGACAGGGAAAACAAAAAAATTTCCGCTGCGTTTGCCAAAACGACCCCTTTTCACCGTTGTAGTGGTGAACAGCGGGCAGAACACGCCGCCGCAATCGCTATATTGGTGGAGCAAGCCAGTATATCCGCAAACCAGAGCCGCCGAGGAAAGCGGTAGTTTTTTAGAGCAAGATTCTACCACGGTGCCAAAATCCGCATATCTGCGGTTTTGCCCCCTTTGGTAAATCTTGTTGGGGAGTGCCTTCCCCAAACCCTGCTCATGCGCCCTGTCGGGCGAGAAAGGAGGTCAACGCTTGAAGAAAAAATACAACACGCCCCACCGCTGCCATGTGGTCAAAACCCGCATGACCGAGGAAGAATACGCCGACTTTACCGAGCGGCTGAAACACTATGACATGAGCCAAGCCGAATTTATCCGGCAAGCCATTACACGGGCGACCATTCGCCCCATCGTTACCGTTTCCCCGGTCAATGATGAACTGTTGTCCGCCGTTGGCAGGCTGACCGCCGAATATGGAAAAATTGGTGGCAACCTCAATCAGATTGCCCGCGCCCTCAACGAGTACGGCACACCATACAACGCCCTGTCCGTTGAAGTCCGCGCCGCCATTTCTGACCTTGCTGCCTTGAAGTTTGAAGTCCTGCGAAAGGTAGGTGACGCTGTTGGCAACATTCAAACATATCAGCTCTAAAAATGCGGACTATGGCGCAGCCGAGCAGTACCTCACCTTTGAACATGACGAGTTTACCATGAAGCCCACCCTTGATGAAAACGGGCGGCTCATGCTCAGGGAGGACTATCGAATAGCCACGCTGAACTGCGGCGACGAGGATTTTGCCGTTGCCTGTATGCGCTCCAATCTCCGCTATGGGAAGAACCAGAAGCGGGAAGATGTAAAAAGCCACCACTACATTATCAGCTTTGACCCACGGGACGCGGTGGACAACGGTTTGACCGTAGACCGGGCGCAGGCGTTGGGCGAGGAATTTTGCCGGAAGCAGTTTCCCGGACACCAAGCCATTGTCTGCACCCACCCGGACGGACACAACCACAGCGGCAATATCCATGTGCATATCGTTATCAATTCTCTGCGGATAGAGGAAGTTCCGTTCCTGCCTTACATGGACAGACCGGCAGACACCCGCACCGGGTGCAAACACCGCTGCACAGACGCGGCGATGGAATACTTCAAAGCCGAAGTCATGGAGATGTGCCACCGGGAAAATCTCTATCAAATCGACCTGCTCCATGGCAGTAAAAACCGCATTACCGAGCGTGAGTATTGGGCGCAGAAGAAAGGACAAGCCAAACTTGACAAGGAAAATGCCACCCTTGCAGCCGAGGGGCAGCCTGTAAAGCAGACCAAGTTTGAAACCGACAAGGCGAAGCTACGGCAGACCATACGGAACGCCATGAGCGAAGCTACTACCTTTGACGAGTTTTCCGCTTTACTTCTGCGGCAGGGTGTGATCGTCAAAGAGAGCCGAGGGCGGTTGTCCTACCTTACCCCGGACAGGACGAAACCCATTACTGCCCGAAAATTGGGAGATGATTTTGACCGTGCCGCCGTTCTTGCCCTTTTGGAGCAGAACGCCCACAGAGCCGCCGAAAAGACCGCACCCATACCCGAATACCATACCGCTGAAACAAACCGCACAGAGCGAGGAAAAACGCAGAAAATCGCCCCGACAGGCAACATTCAGAGAATGGTTGACCGTGCGGCGAAGCGAGCCGAGGGAAAAGGTATCGGCTATGACCGTTGGGCGGCTGTCCATAATCTCAAACAGATGGCGGCTACCGTTGCCGCTATGGAGCAATACGGCTTTACCCCGGATGAACTGGACGCAGCCCTTGTGTCTGCCAATGCGGATTTACACAGCAGCACCGCCAAGCTGAAAGCCCTGGACGCTGCTATCCGGGAGAAAAAGGAACTTCAGACACAGGTGCTTGCCTATGCCAAGACCAAGCCTGCCCGTGACGGTCTGAAAGCGCAGAAAACGGAAAAAGCCCGCAGCGCCTACCGGGAACGGCACGAAGGCGATTTTATCATAGCGGACGCAGCCACCCGTTATTTTCGGGCGCATGGCGTTTCCAAGCTGCCAAGCCATAAAGCCCTGCAAGCGGAAATCGAGCAGCTTACCGCCGAAAAGAACGCCCATTACAACGAATACCGGGAGAAAAAAGCCCGTGTCAAGGAGCTGCATACCGTGAAAAGCAATCTTTCTCAAATCCTGCAAGGCGAGAAAGACAGAGAGAAAAAGCACGAACATGAGCGTTAAAAACCGCCCCGAAACGATACCAAAACGGGGATATGCCCTGCACCCTATCCGCAATACTGCCCACCTTTGAAACGGGGCGCACAGCGCAGGAAATCCCCGAAAATGACACCGAGAAACTACATTTTTACCGACCTATCCGCTTATACCAGCGGAAACGGCAGAAAGGAGCGAGAAATGCCACGCATGAGCAAAAAGCGGCGGTTGGAATGGAGCTTTTTCCTCAACCACCGAAACCGTATTACCTACAATGACCTTTGCCGGGGCTGCACACACGGCTGCAAGCAGAGCTTCCGGGCGATTATCGTCCTCTGCCCCCGGTATTTCTCTAAGAGATGGAAACACAGGGAGGACACCGCCAATGGCAGATAACCGCAAATATTACTACCTCAAACTGAAAGAAAACTTCTTCGACAGCGATTCCATTGTGCTGTTGGAGGACATGAAAGACGGGGTTTTGTATTCCAATATCCTCTTGAAGCTGTACTTAAAATCGCTGAAAAATGGCGGCAGATTGCAGCTTGACGAGCATATCCCCTATACCGCCCAGATGATAGCCACGCTGACCCGTCACCAAATCGGGACGGTGGAACGGGCATTAGCCATCTTCCAGCAGTTAGGGCTTGTGGAGCAGCTTGACTGCGGGCTGCTTTATATGACCGACATCGAGTTGATGATCGGTCAATCCTCTACCGAAGCGGAACGGAAACGCGCCGCAAGGCTTGAAAATAAGGCACTTTTGCCGCCGCGGACAAATGGCGGACATTTGTCCGACATTCGTCCACCAGAGATAGAGATAAAGAAAGAGATAGATATAGAGTTAGAAAAAGAGGGAGAGTTAAAGGGACAAGCCCTCGCCCGCAGCTATGGCAGATATGAGAATGTATTTCTGACTGATACGGAGCTTTCCGAACTGCAAGCGGAGCTGCCCGAAAAATGGGCGTACTACATTGAGCGGCTTTCCGGCTATATCGCGTCCACGGGCAAGAAATATAAAAACCACGCCGCCACTATCCGCAGATGGGCGGCAGACGATACCGCAAAGGCTGCCCCGAAAAAGGGCATACCCGAATACACCTGCAAGGAGGGCGAGAGCTTATGAGTAATCTGTTTACAGAACGAGTTTTGAATATGGCGGCTGTTACCCCACAGCCGGAGGACTACACGGGCGAGGACGGACTGCTTTACTGCGGCAAGTGTCACACTCCGAAAGAAGCCTACTTCCCGGAAAAGCAAGCCGCCCTGTTTGGGCGTGACCGCCACCCGGCAGAATGTGACTGCCAGAAAGCCCAGCGTTTGGAGCGTGAAGCCGCCGAACAGCGCAGAAAGCACCTTGACACCGTGGAGGACTTGAAACGCCGGGGATTTACCAATCCTACCATGCAGGAATGGACTTTCGCCAACGACAACGGGAAATGCCCGCAAATGGAGATTGCACACTTCTATGTGGAGCATTGGGAAATCATGCGCGAGGAAAATATCGGCTATCTGCTATGGGGCAAGGTCGGCACAGGAAAAAGCTATTTTGCCGGGTGTATCGCTAATGCCCTCATGGAGCAGGAAGTCGCTGTCCGCATGACGAACTTCTCTGCGATTTTGAATGACCTGACCGCCAGCTTTGAGGGGCGCAACGAGTATATCGAGCGTCTTTGCCGTTTTCCTCTGCTTATCATTGATGATTTTGGAATGGAGCGCGGCACAGAGTACGGTTTAGAACAGGTCTACAATGTGATTGACAGCCGCTACCGCAGCCGCAAGCCCTTAATCGTTACCACCAATCTGACATTGGACAGCCTGCAAAATCCGCTGGACACCGCCCATGCCCGGATTTATGACCGCCTTTTGGAAATGTGCGCCCCTATCCTCTTTACGGGAGAGAACTTCCGCCGTGAAACGGCGCAAGCCAAGCTGAACAGACTAAAAGAATTGATGAAATGAAAGGAGTTGCCTATGGCAGAGAACAAGCAGAACACCACCCCGGAACGCCGCCCGGACTGCGTGACAGAGATCCGCATGGGCAACACCGTCCTTGTCGTTTCCGGCTTTTTCAAAAAAGATACCACCGACACAGCAGCCGATAAGATGATGAAAGTGCTGGAGGCGGAAGCCGCCGCAGGACACAAAGCCCAGCTTTCGCCCTAACGCTACAAGCCGCACAGAAAAATCGTCATTTTACCGGGCGGTAAAGAAGCAGAAGCCGCTATACAGACAGCCACCCCATGTGGTATAATCGAAATACGGAATAGTGGGGCTGGCTGTCGGAAACGGAGGATTTTATGTTAAGACAGACCAACCAACAACCAATTACCGCCCTTTACCCAAGACTATCCCATGAGGACGAGCTGCAAGGCGAAAGCAATTCCATTTCCAACCAGAAGCGTATTCTTGAAACCTACGCAAAGCAGAACGGTTTTTCCAATCTGCGCTGGTACACGGACGATGGTTATTCTGGTGCGAACTTCCAAAGACCGGGCTTTCAATCCATGCTTGCGGATATTGAAGCCGGGAAAGTGGCTACTGTTATCGTAAAGGATATGTCACGGTTAGGGCGAAACTACCTGCAGGTGGGAATGTATACCGAGATGATTTTCCCACAAAAAGGCGTCCGCTTTATCGCCATAAACGATGGAGTGGACAGCGCACAGGGCGACAATGATTTTGCCCCTTTGCGGAACATTTTCAACGAATGGCTGGTGAGAGATACGAGCAAGAAAATCAAAGCCGTAAAACGGTCAAAAGGCATGAGCGGCAAGCCTGTTACGAGCAAACCCGTGTACGGCTACCTCATGGACGAGGACGAAAATTTCATCATTGACGAGGAAGCCGCACCCGTAGTCAAGCAGATATACCGTCTGTGCCTTGCCGGGAACGGTCCGACCAAGATAGCCCGTATGCTGACCGAGCAGGAAATCCCAACGCCGGGAACGCTGGAATACCGCAGGACGGGCAGCACACGCCGCTATCACCCCGGCTATGAGTGCAAATGGGCGACAAATACCGTGGTGCATATCCTTGAAAACCGGGAGTACATGGGCTGTTTGGTGAACTTCAAGACGGAGAAACCGTCCTACAAGACCAAGCACAGCATAGAAAATCCCATTGAGAAACAGGCAATTTTCGAGAACCACCATGAGCCTATCATCGACACCCAGACATGGGAGCGTGTGCAGGAATTACGCAAACAGCGCAAGCGTCCGAACCGCTATGATGAAGTGGGCTTGTTCTCTGGTATGCTCTTTTGCGCGGACTGCGGCAGCGTCATGTATCAGCAGCGTTACCAGACCGATAAGCGGAAACAGGACTGCTATATCTGCGGGAACTACAAGAAGCGCACCCATGACTGCACCGCACATTTTATCCGCACCGACCTTTTGACTGCGGGCGTTCTCTCCAATCTACGGAAAGTGACGAGCTATGCGGCAAAGCATGAAGCCCGGTTTATGAAGCTGCTGATCGAGCAGAACGAGGACGGCGGCAAACGCCGGAACGCCGCCAAGAAAAAGGAACTGGAAGCTGCCGAAAAGCGTATCGGTGAACTTTCCGCTATTTTCAAGCGGCTGTATGAGGACAGCGTAAGCGGTCGCATTTCTGACGAGCGTTTCACGGAGCTTTCGGCAGACTATGAAGCCGAACAGCAGGAATTGAAAGAGCGTGTTGCCAGAATACAGGCGGAGCTTTCCAAAGCACAGGAAGCTACCGTAAACGCAGAAAAGTTTATGAACATTGTCCGCAAGCACATGAACTTTGAAGAACTGACCCACACCCTCTTGCGTGAGTTTGTAGAGAAAATCGTTGTGCATGAGTGCAGCTACGATGAAAACGGCACACGCAGACAGGATATTGAGATTTACTATTCTTTCGTCGGCAAGGTGGACTTGCCCGAATGACCGCCCGCCCTATCCGATACCAAAGACAAGTATCGGATAGGAAAGGCAAAATTTTTTACACTTCTATTACTTCTTTATCACACATAAGCAAATATTCATATCATCAATCACAACATGGTCACACGCCGCAGGAACTACATGCCAGGAAGGACCGTCTACAGCAGTAAAGCCTTTTAAGAGTACATTATTACACCACTTGGCATAGATAAAGAAACGGTGTGCATTACTGTCCGGCAGATGCCAGCAGGCTCCGTTAATAATTCCGTTTCCTACAATGGAAATATTGTCACAATGGTCTGCGTATACACAACCTGATACAACAGCACCTTCCTCTATGTAAACCGTATCATTGGACTTTAAGGTAAGAACTCCTACATTATATACCTTGCCCTTTTCAAAGCAGATGGTGGTATCTGCCGGCTTCTCAATCCTGTGCGAGCAAAGCACAAACAATGCATCATGAAGACCACCATCTGTCTCTACAGTAAACTTTCTCGGTTCATCAAGATGGATATGGACTGTTTCTCCTTTTACAGAAGGAACTATGCCAAAGCTGGACGGACGGATTTCAAGTTTTTCATATGGTGTATGGATTGAAATCTCCAGATCATACGCTTCGTTATCTACTACTACAACATAGTCAAACGAATCTGTATGGTATACCACACGCTCTGTTCCATTGCAGGTAACACTGTATTTTGTTGATTTTTCCAATTCATCTACAGATTTTAAAATAAATCTCGGTTCCTTGACCGGGTCCGGATTAGGATAATAAATCAAATCATTTTCAAAATCCTTCATATCTCTTTTCTCCTCGCTCCATCATAAATACTTATGATTCATACTGCCTATAATCAATTACCAGAGCTATTATTTAATTCTTCGTCAGTTAATTATACTATTGCAAGTATAGCAAATTTTAATAAATATGTCATCTGTTATTTAACATATTTCGCGAAATGCTTCACGATTCGTTATGATGATCTTATTTCCATTCCCTATATACATTCTATCATTCTTTCAGTACGATAGTCTGTACTTCAATTCCTAAAGTTCCCTTTAATCGTCTGTCTAATCGAACTCAACGAAATCAGGTGACCGTGCCTTGGAAGGACGGCATAAAACTGTTCCTGATAAAATGCTTGGATATGAACCGCTTTCAGGTCGCCCAGCGTAACGCCGAGATTTCTAAAGTAAGGAATGATCCTGCTGGAGCACAACACGTTCTATCTGCGTGACGGCGTGCCCTTCGTGCGCGCCCGCATGGGCGGAGGCAACTACACCGAGAAGGAGGATACGATCCTCCCGCTACCCTAAAAAGCACCCCCCGCCCCGGATGTTGGATCTTTCAGCATCCGGGGCGGATTTTTGTACGCATTTTGCACGTTCGGGCGGGGTTTGCGCAAATGTCGAATGTATGGTAAAATACAGGTAAAATCAGCTTTTTGGGGGTCATCTTATGGGCATTGTAGTCATCGGTGCGGTTTTTGTGGACATCAAGGGGTATCCGCTGTCCACCTATATCCCGGGCGGGCGCAACGCGGGCCGGGTCGAGCAGGTACACGGCGGCGTCTGCCGCAACGTGGCGGAGGACATTGCCAATGTCGAGCTGCGCCCCACCTTCGTCAGTCTGGTGGACGACACCGGCTCCGGCCAGGACGTCATTGACAAGCTGGCCCGGCACAAGGTCAACACCCGCTACATTCAGCGCATGCCGGACGGCATGGGCACCTGGCTGGCCGTGTTCAACAACGACGGCGATGTCTGCGCCGCCATCTCGAAGCGGCCCGACACGACGCCGCTGACCGCATTATTAAAGGAAAAGGGCGACGAGATCTTTGCCGACTGCGACGGCATCGCCATCGAGTTTGATCTGGAGAAGGAGACCGTCAAGCAGATTTTGCACTACGCCAAAAAGTACCGTAAAAAGGTCTACGCCGCGGTCTCCAACATGAGCATTGCCATGGAGCGCCGCAGCCTCCTGCAGGAGGTCGACTGCTTTGTCTGCAACCAGCAGGAGGCCGGGCTGATGTTCTCCGACGATTACGGCCACCTGACGCCGGACGAGATGTGCGCCACGCTGGCCGCCAACGTGCGCAGCGCCAACATTCCCTGCATGGTCGTGACGATGGGTGAGCAGGGCGCCGTCTACGCCCGCGCCGACGGCGAGAGCGGCATGGTGCCCGCCAAGAAGGTCGATGTCATCGACACCACCGGCGCGGGGGATGCTTTCTTCGCCGGGACGGTCATCGGTCTGACCTACGGCAAGACGCTGGCCGAGGCCTGCGAGATCGGCAGCCGCCTGGCCGCGTCGGTCATCTGCATCTCGGAGAATGTCTGCCCGCGGTTCCGCCCGCAGGAGTTCGGGCTGGATGTGCCGGTCACAGACTGATTTTTTCGGTTTTTGGCACGCGTTTCCCTTATTTTGCCAATTTTCCGATTTCGCACATTTTGCCTTTTTAACAGTTTTATATCCGCATATTTTCGGCTTGTATGGCAATTTCAGTGCATTTCAGTATCGGAATTTTGCGCACATTTTTTCAAAAATCCAAAATATTTAGTTACTGTATAACCAACTATGAAAACTGACAACCTCATCCCCGCAGCCCCGCTTGACCGGCGGGAGCTTGCACCCGGCGTGCAGCTCTGCTTCACCCGGCTGGACGCGCCGCTCTGCCCGCCCCCGCTGGACTGGCCGCGGCTGCTCGTCTTTGATTTCTGCCGCAGCGGACGACGCGCCATCCCGGACGGCGCACAATATGCCATCGTGACGGAGGGTCATGCCGCCGTCAGCTTTGCTGTGCCCGGTGCGGACTTCTACCTGCCCGGCAGCCAGTACGAGGCGCTGCAGCTTTTCATTGACCCCGACGCCGTGCAGGCAGACAGCTTTTTGACGCTGATGGGGCTGGAAATAGGCGGCATCGCGGATTATTTTTGCCGCGGCGGCGTCCACTGCTGCCCGATGAGCGACGCCATCACGGCCATTGTGGACGAGGTCTGGGACGACGCAGCCTACGCCGCCCCCGGCGAGCTGCGCTATGCCGCCGTGCGGCTGCTGTATGAGCTGCTGCGCCTGCCCGACGAGGCCGACACGGCCCGCTGCCCCGCGCGGCAGGTCGAATGCGTGCGCGAGGCCGAGACGCTGGTTCTGCAGGACCTCTCGGTCCGCCGCCCGGCCCGGGAGCTGGCCGACCATTTTGGTTTGAGTGAGAGCGGCTTCAAGCTGTACTGCCAGAACGTGCTGGGCGAGGGGTATCTCGCCTACTTCCGCCGCCGCCGGCTCGAAAGAGCCGCCGAGCTGCTGCGCACGACCCCCCAGCGGGTGCAGGACATCGCCGCCCGGGTCGGCTACGAGAGCCAGGGCCGCTTTGCCCAGGCGTTCTACGACCAGTTCCGCCTGACCCCTCTGGAATACAGGCGCTTGTCGAAGTAAAATGCCCTTGGCCGCCTCCCTCGCAGAGGGAGGCAAGAAAGCCACGACCCGAAAGGAGCGGAAAATTGAACAACATCACGCGCTCGATTTTCCGTGCCATTCATGAGGGGCGGTGGTTGAGCATTGAATACAAAAACCAACAGACCCAGCAGACCAAATACTGGGTCGCTATCCGCGGGCTGAACCCCAGGACCCGCACCCTGAACGTTGACGGGCTGCATCTGGGCAAATTAAGCGTGCAGGCGCTCGACCATATCAGCATTGACCGCATCCAGACCGCCGAGGTCGTGGACGGCTCGTGGTGCCCCGTCAATCAGACGCTCATCGACGACATCCGCGACAACCCCGGGCGGTACGCGGCGCTGTTTGACAACGCCGCCAACCTGCGGGTGCTGGACTATCTGGCCGCCTGCAACCGGCTGGACGCCACGCCCTACCAGTCCAACTACAGCCTGATCCATCAAATTGACGCCGACTGCTTTGCCGATTATAAGGAGGACACGCTGGAGCTGACCGACGACCAGTTCCGTGAGCTGGTGGGCCGGTTCCAGCGCCGGGTCGAGGACCGCCGCCAGAACGCCGCCCGCCCCAGCCTGCCCACGCTGGGGCTGAACCTTATCAGTATTGACACCCGGCAGGGGCTGTACGTGCTGGCCTACCGCCCGCTGCGGCTCGACGTGAAAAAGCGCGCCCTGCGGGCCGAGCCGGAGCCGGTCATCTGCCGGGAGTTCACCGTCAACGGCAGCAAGCTGAGCATCCATCAATTTCTGGATGCCGACGACTATACGCTGCTGGACGAGTTCACGAAGCACGCCGAGACCATCAAGGACCGCATCACCCGCAGCAACCCGCGGGTGCGGGTCGATGACCTGCCCTACCTCGTCGCCATCAGTCGCGACTGTCCCGTGGACTTGGAGCATGAGTACCGCGGCATCCTTACTATGTTCGAGGACCCCTCCGGCGAGACGGCCACCGCCCCGCTGCGGGCCTTCTTCGGCGAGATGACCGCCAAGCCGCGCCGCCGCAAGTCCTACCCGCTGGCGCTGCTGAACAACAAGGTCAATCTGGACCAGCTGCTGGCCATCAACAACGCCATGCGCTACCCGCTGGCCTACGTGCAGGGCCCGCCGGGCACCGGCAAGACCAACACCATCGTCAACACGCTGACGACGGCGTTTTTCAACGAGCGCACGGTTCTTTTTTCCAGCTACAACAACCATCCCATTGACGGCGTTGTGGAAAAGCTGCAGGCCGTCACCTACCACGGCCAGACCGTGCCGTTCCCGATCCTGCGCCTTGGCAACAACGAGAAAACCGCCGAGGCCCTGCGCACCATCGACCAGCTGTTTGAGCAGTGCAAAAAAATCCCCGTGCCGGAGCGGCTGCTGGACAAAAACCACGCGGACCGCACGGCCCGCGCCAAACAGCTGACCGCCCTGCTGGAACGGTATGAGCGCATCCTTGATTTGCGGGAGCGGCGGGAGACCATCCGGCGCCTGCTGGACGCCCGCGGCCAGATGAACTTCCAGTACGAGCTGCAGGCCGGGCAGCTGCCGCAGGTGGACCGTGAGCTGGCCGCCTACGGCAGCATCGACTCTGCCGACGCGCTGGCTCTGCTGGACCGCAACGAGGATGAGCTGCTGCGCTACCTCTACTACACCTCGGCCCGCTGCATCCGCCGGTTGGAGGAGCCGAAATATAACGATTTAATGAGCATCGTCCACAGCCCCGACACCGACAAGGAGCGGGTCACGCAGTTCAACAAGTACATCTCGGAGCCGGAGAACCTGAAAAAGCTGCTGCGCGTCTTTCCCATTGTGGCCACGACCTGCATCTCCGCCCACCGTCTGGGCGACCCGGAGCCGAGCTTTGACATGGTCATCATGGACGAGGCAAGCCAGTGCAGCACGGCCATGTCTCTTGTGCCCATCCTGCGCGGGGCGTCGCTGATGCTTGTGGGCGACCCGCAGCAGCTCTCGCCTGTCATTCTGCTGGACCCCGCCGACAACCGCACGCTGCGACGCCGCTACGGTGTCACGCAGGAGTACGATTACATCGAAAACTCGATCTACAAATGCTTTCTGGCCTGCGACGCCGTCAGCGACGAGACGCTGTTGAGCTACCACTACCGGTGCAGCCCCAAGATCATCGAGTTCAACAATCGCAAATACTACAACCACAAGCTGCACATTGCCAGCCGCGAGACCGACCCCACGCCGCTCGTCTATGTGGACGTGCCCAACGACACCACCGACGAGAAAAACACCGCCCCGCAGGAAGTGCGCCGCATCGAGGCATACCTGACCGCGCACCCGGACAAGCAGGTGGGCATCATCACGCCGTTTGCGAAGCAGCGCGCCGCCATCGAGGCCATGCTGCGCGCGAAGCACTTTGAGAACGCCGCCTGCGGCACGGTGCACGCCTTTCAGGGCGACGAGAAAGACGTGGTCATCTTCTCCCTGGCGCTGACCGACCAGACCCGCCCGCGCACCTACGACTGGCTGAAAACGAACAAGGAGCTCATCAACGTGGCGACCTCCCGCGCGCGGGAGCAGCTGGTCATCCTCTCGAATCAGGCCGCGCTGGACCGCCTGCACGCCGACAGCACCGACGACGATATTTACGAGCTGGTGCAGTACGTGCGCAAAAACGGCCAGTCCGAGGTGACCGAGAAGCCCGCCGCCAGCCGTGCGCTGGGCATCAAGCCCTACAGCACCAAGACCGAGGATGCCTTTTTGGAAAATCTGAACCACGCGCTGGACAACGCCTTCCTCGACGGCAGCCGCTGCACGGTCCGCAAGGAGGTACCCATCGCCCAGGTGTTTGAGGATAACCCCGGCTGCGCCGACCTGTTCTACACCGGACGGTTCGACTTCGTCGTCTACCAGCGGGAGGGCCGCCGCCTGATGCCGATTTTAGCCATCGAGCTGGATGGCCGCGAGCACCGCGACGACCCCGCCGTCCGGCGCCGTGACCGCAAGAAGGACCAGATCTGCCGCGAGCACGGCTTTGAGCTGATCCGCGTCGAGAACAGCTACGCGCGGCGGTATAATTATATCAAGAGTATTTTGATAAATTACTTCCGCAAGGTGTCGTAGCACCCGCAAACGGGCAGAGCCCGCGAGAAAGCCTCCTCACGAAGTGGGGAGGTGGCCGAGTGGAACGAGGCCGGAGGGGCTTTGCCCGCGCAACCCAGCGTAAAACCGAAAAGTCCTGCCTCCCTTTCCCGGAGACAGGACTTTTTCCTTTTTACCGCCAGTGAAACGTAACCATGCCGTAAATATAAATAAACAAAATCGCACCCGGCACAAAATACTTAAAAATCGGCTTCATCCAGGGGCGGACCTTCAGGCCCCTGCCGGTGTTGGCTTCGGCCACAAAATTGTCCCAGCCCCAGCCAAAGCGGTTGCAGCAGAACAGCGCCAGCACCAGCGACCCTAGCGGCAGCACATTGTTGCTGACGATGAAGTCCCAGAAGTCCAGCCACGCGCTGCCCGGCGCAAACGGCTGGAAGTGCAGCACGCTGTAGCCCAGCGCCGTCGTCAGCGCCAGCAGAAAGATGCCGACGCCGCAGACCACGCAGCCCTTCGGGCGGCTCCACCCGGTCAGCTCACGCACCATGGCAAGGATATTCTCGCAGACGCCCAGCACGGTGGACAGCGCCGCAAACACCATGAACAGGAAGAACAGCGCGCCCCACCAGCGGCCCCCGGCCATATTGCCGAACACCCCCGCCATCGTGTCAAACAGCAGACTGGGGCCTGCCGTGACCTCCAGCCCGTAGGTGAAGCACGCCGGGAAGATGACGATGCCCGCCAGCACGGCCACGAACGTGTCGAGAAAAATGACCCGCAGTGACTCGCCCATAAGCGCGTGATCCTTGCCGATGTAGCTGCCGAAGATCGCCATGCCGCCCATGCCGACGGACAGCGAGAAAAACGCCTGGTTCATGGCCGCCACGATGACCCCGCCGTCAATGGCCGAGAAATCCGGCACAAGGTAGAACCGCAGCCCCTCCGCCGCACCGGCAAACGTCAGGCTGTGTACGGCCAGCACCAGCATCAGCACCAGCAGCGCGCTCATCATGTACTTGGTCACGCGCTCCAGCCCGCCCTGCAAATTAAAGCTCAGCAGCACAAACGCCGCTATAAGGACCACAAGCAGATAGGTCACGTTCAGCCCGGGGTCGGCGATCATCTGCGCAAAGCCGAAATCCGCATTCTGCCCGGTCAGGAACTTGACAAAATAGTACAAGATCCAGCCCGTGACCACCGTGTAGAACGCCATGATGGCAATGTTGCCGATGAGGCTGACGACGCCGAATACGCCCCACTTATGGCCGGGCTTTTCCAGGCGCTGGTACATCGTAACGGGGCTGGCCTGGGCGGCGCGGCCCACGGCAAACTCCATGACCATGACGGGCAGGCCCAGCACCAGCAGGCAGAGGATGTAGAGCAGCATAAAGCTGCCGCCGCCATTCTGGCCGCACATCCAGGGGAATTTCCAGACGTTGCCGCAGCCGATGGCGCACCCCGCCGACAGCATGATAAAGCCCAAGCGGCTGCTCAGGCGCTCGCGTTCGTTCATAAATCAGTTTTCCCTTTCGGTAGTAATTTCCGCGCAGACAATTTCCGTGCGGCCCTGGGTGCGGAACTTGTAGCCCCAGGTGCCCGTGCCGCCGCTGACGATGGCATCGCAATGGTCTGCAATATGCTTTCTGCCGTAGTTGCGCTCATTTTTGGCAACCATGCCCACCGCACCCGCAGGCCAGACCTGCCCGCCGTGGGTGTGGCCGCTCAAAATCAGGTCCGCCCCCGCCGCGGCGGCGTTCTTAAAGTCCCGCGGCTCATGGTCGAGCCAGACCGTGTAGTGGTCGTCGGGGCCGCCGGGCATAAGCTGCGCCGCCGTGAAGCGGCTGCCGTTCGTGTACAGATAATCCTTGCGGCCCACGACACGCACACCGCAGGGCAGCAGGACGGACGTGTCCTCCAGGATGCGCACGCCCGCGGCGGCGAACCCTCGCTCCAGATCCGCGCGGCCAAAGCTCGGCTCCCGCCAGTGGTGGAACAGGTCGTGGTTGCCGAGGACGTAATACTTGCCCAGCGGCGCGTCCAGCTCGCCAAACAGCTTGCAGAAGGCGTCCAGCTCCTCCGGCTCGGTGAACTCGTCGAAAATATCGCCGGTCAGCACAAGCAGGTCGGGACGGCACGCCTCGATTTTTGCTTTCAGCTCCGGGATGCGGGTGTGATCCATCGCCGCACAGGCGCGCGGGTGGACATCACTGACCTGCACGATGGTCAGCCTGCCGTTCGGCAGATTTTTCCGCGTTGTCAGGCTGTATTTTGTCGTACAGAGCCGCAGCGCACGCCGCCGCCCCCACCACATGATAAGGCCCGTCAACAGCCACGGTGTTATGCCGTCCAGCCAGATAATATGCCAAACAGTCAGCGGCGTGCCGCCGATGCGCCGCAGTGCCAGCCCGATGGCGGTACCGATGCAGTAGAATGTCACAAGATGTCCGGCAAACACGATGCCCAGCCCGAGCGGGTCGCGGCTGATATACGCCAGCACGCCCATCAGCACAAGCGGCAGTCCGTAATACAGCACCGGCCACCGGGCCACCAGCTGTAAGGGCGGCAGCTGCAAAAAGTTCAGGTACAGCAAAGCATCCAGCGCCACCTGCCCGAGGCGCGGAAGAACGAATTGGAAGAAAGGATGATACATGGTTGACGCCTTTGTTCGGTAAGAGTGCCTTCCCCCTTGGGGGAAGGTGTCTGCGGCCCTGCCCGCAGACGGATGAGGGGAAGGCTTTTTAACAAAAACAGCCCCGCACCTCGCGGCACGGGGGCTGAAATTTAATTTTTACTGTTCCTTCGCCTTGATGGCCGCGTCAATCGCGCGGGCGGCCTCTTTACCAGCGCCCATCGCCAGAATGACGGTGGCGGCACCGGTAACGGCGTCGCCGCCGGCGTAGACCATCGGGCGGCTCGTCAGGCCGTCGGGGCCGTTCGTGATCAGGCAGCCGTGCTTGTCGGCGTCCAGACCCGGCGTGGTGGAGCGGATCAGCGGGTTGGGGCTGGTGCCCAGCGCCATGATCATCGTATCAACGTTCAGAACGAACTCGCTGCCCTCCTTGACGATGGGGCGGCGGCGGCCGGAGGCGTCCGGCTCGCCCAGCTCCATCTCC
>OMDK01000137.1_pt1 | contig 37586 bp, 30 predicted proteins | sample 1645201 | NCBI WGS metagenome assembly OMDK01 (sample SAMEA103958151, study PRJEB25191) | human gut metagenome
TACGGGGCTTCGGGGAGGATTTTTATGCTCTTTTGTGTTTTACCGGACAGCAATATAAAACAATATTTCGCAGTTTTACGCATTAATGCAAACTTTATTACATAAACTTTGTGTTTTATTTGTACATTTGTAGGCAGAAACTAAATAATTAAAACCATAGTGGCGCAAAATGTTGATGCGCTCACTTGCATAGCTTTTCTATTATAATAGCAATGGCAAAAGAACTGAAAGACCTTACAAAACGCAGCGTTGACTATTCACGCTGGTATAACGAGCTGGTAGTAAAAGCCGATTTGGCTGAGCAGTCTGACGTACGCGGATGTATGATTATTAAGCCCTATGGCTATGCCATTTGGGAGAAGATACAACAAGAGTTAGACGCACGCTTTAAAGAGACTGACGTGCAGAACGTCTACTTCCCTATGTTAATCCCGAAGAGTTTCCTTTCTAAAGAGGCTGAACACGTTGAGGGATTTGCAAAGGAATGTGCCGTTGTTACTCACTATCGCTTAAAGGCCAACCCCGAAGGCGACGGCGTAGTAGTTGACCCTGCTGCAAAGTTGGAGGAAGAGTTGATTATCCGTCCTACTTCTGAAACGACTATATGGAATACATACCGTAAATGGATTCACTCTTGGCGCGATCTGCCCCTGTGCTGCAATCAGTGGTGTAACGTTATGCGTTGGGAAATGCGTACCCGTCTTTTCCTCCGCACCTCTGAGTTCTTGTGGCAAGAAGGTCACACCGCTCATGCTACACGCGAAGAAGCCGAAGCACGTGCACAACAGATGTTACACGTGTATGCCGACTTCGCTGAAGAGGTTATGGCCGTTCCCGTTGTACGCGGTGTAAAGAGTGCTACGGAGCGCTTTGCGGGTGCACTCGACACTTACACCATCGAAGCCATGATGCAAGACGGTAAAGCCTTGCAGAGCGGTACGAGCCACTTCTTAGGCCAGAACTTTGGTAAGGCATTCAACGTACAGTTCGTCAATAAGGAGAACAAGATGGAATATGCATGGGCTACCTCATGGGGGGTTAGTACTCGTTTGATGGGTGCCCTCATCATGACTCACTCTGACGACAATGGTCTCGTATTGCCTCCCCACTTGGCTCCGATTCAAGTAGTTATCGTACCTATATATAAGGGTGACGAACAATTAGCTCAATTCAACGAGAAGTTAGGCGAGTTGGCAAAGCGTCTGCGTAAGATGGGCATTCGCGTTAAATACGACAATGCAGACAATAAGCGCCCAGGCTTCAAGTTTGCCGACTACGAGTTGAAGGGTGTACCTGTTCGCCTCGTTATGGGCGGTCGCGACTTAGAGAATGGCACCATTGAATTGATGCGCCGCGACACCCTTGAAAAGGAGACGCTTCCCTTCGAAGGCATTGAAGACTACGTTAAGAACCTCTTGGAAGAGATACAACAAAACATCTTTACCAAAGCTAAGAAGCGCTTGGAGGACAACACCTTTGAGTGCAACAACTACGATGAGTTTAAAGAACGTATCAAGGACGGTGGTTTCTTCCTCTGCCCTTGGGACGGCACTGCCGAAACAGAAGCTAAGATTAAAGCCGACACGCAAGCCACTATCCGTTGCGTACCTTACGGCGTAGACCAAAGCAATCCTGGCATTGACATGGTCAGCGGAAAGCCCGCTACCTGCAAGGTCATCGTAGCACGTAGCTACTAAAGATCAAGAAGTGCCGTGCAACTTCACCCTACCCTATCCTTAACAAACAAGTGGCGAGAGTCTATCACGTACTGTGCGAGATAGTTTTTCCCAAAACCACAGCCGTTATGCTTAGGTAGAATGAAGTTGCACTTTTTTGTACACTAATAAGCATTTATCTAACAAGATGATTTCTGTTGAACATCTAACGGTTGAATTTAGCACACGGCCCTTGTTTAATGATGCGTCATTTGTTATCAATAAGAAAGACCGCATTGCCTTGGTCGGTAAGAATGGTGCAGGAAAGTCTACCTTACTCAAAATCCTTTCGGGACTTCAAGAGCCTACTTCTGGCGTCGTAGCCATACAGAACGACATCACCATTGGCTACCTACCACAGGTCATGGTGTTGAGTGACGACCACACTGTTATGGAAGAGGCTGAAAAGGCTTTCGACCACATCAGCGAAATGCAGCAAAAGCTTGAAAAACTTAACAACCAATTAGCTGAACGAACGGACTATGAGAGCGCAGACTACTTAGCACTCGTCGACCGCTTTACGCACGAGAGTGAACGCTTTCAAATGATGGGGGGCATGAATTATCATGCAGAGTTGGAGCGCACGCTACAAGGCTTAGGATTTACGCCTGCTGACTTCAACCGCCCTACAAAGGAATTTTCGGGTGGTTGGCGTATGCGTATTGAATTAGCTAAGCTGTTGCTGCGTCGTCCCGACGTACTCTTGCTCGATGAGCCTACCAACCACCTTGACATCGAAAGCATTCGCTGGCTTGAGAAGTTTATTGCTCGCTCAGCAAGTGCCGTCGTTTTGGTTAGTCACGACCGCGCCTTTATTAACAACGTCACCAACCGCACGCTCGAGATCTCGTGTGGCAAGATAACCGATTACAAGGTTAAATACGACGAGTTCGTCAAGTTGCGTGCCGAACGTCGTGAGCAGCAACTGCGTGCTTACGAAAATCAACAAAAGGAGATTGCCGACATCAAGGACTTTATCGAACGCTTCCGCTATAAGCCAACAAAGGCCGTACAAGTGCAAAGCCGCATTAAGCAACTTGAGAAGATTATACCTATCGAAGTGGACGAGGTAGACAATTCATACCTTCACCTTAAGTTTCCGCCCTGTTCACGCTCTGGCGACTACCCCGTCATTTGCGACAGTCTGCGCAAGGACTACGGCTCGCACTGCGTATTCCACGATGTCAATCTCACTATCAAACGCGGAGAGAAGGTTGCCTTTGTCGGCAAGAATGGCGAAGGTAAATCTACCCTCGTAAAGTGTATCATGGGCGAAATACCTTATACAGGTACACTAAAGTTGGGTCATAACGTAGAGATAGGTTACTACGCACAGAATCAAGCACAATTGCTCGACGATGAGTTAACCGTGTTCGACACAATCGACCGTGTGGCCAAAGGCGACATTCGACTCAAGATACGCGACATATTGGGAGCCTTCATGTTTGGTGGCGAAGCCTCTGACAAGAAGGTAAAAGTTCTTTCAGGCGGTGAACGTTCTCGTTTGGCTATGATTAAACTATTGCTTGAACCCGTCAACTTCTTAATCCTTGACGAACCGACCAACCACCTCGACATGCGCACTAAAGATGTGTTGAAGGAGGCTATATTAAACTTTGACGGCACAGTTATCGTTGTTAGTCACGACCGCGACTTCTTAAATGGTTTGGTAACGAAAGTTTACGAATTTGGCGGGGGACAAGTACGCGAACACATCGGCGGCATCTACGACTTCTTACAAAAGAAAGACATGGAATCGCTCGACGAGCTACACACCGCAGGTTCGCCCTCAGCTAATAACGCATCGACGGCAGCTCCGTCTTCTGCTAACGCTAATAGTTCTGAAGGGAAGCTCTCCTACGAAGAGCGCAAAGAACAAGCCAAAGCGCGCCGCAAAGTTGAGAAGTTGGTAGCTCAATGTGAAGCTGAGGTTGCTCATTTGGAGGAAGAAAAACAACAATTAGAGTCGAAACTCGCCACCCCAGAAGGCGCTGCCGATGCGGCCCTCTTCGACCAATATGCTCAGATTGGCCAAAAGCTCAAACAAGCTGAAGAGGCTTGGGAGAATGCCATGGAGCAACTTGAACTAATGAGTGAATAAATCAACGTTACTCTAACATTGAATACAACACTTTATATATATGATGAACATTAAATACCTACTGCCCACCTTTGCCTTGATCATGGGAAATGCTTTTGCCCAACAAGATGACGTCCTTTCGTCAGGACTCGACAAGGCAAATATGGACTTAACCGCAAAGCCAGGCACTGACTTTTACCAATACGCCACAGGGGGTTGGCAAAAGGCGCATCCGCTCACGGCTGAATATTCTCGCTATGCACAATTTGATGCCTTAGCCGAGAACAATCGAAAGCAGCTCAACGAACTGATTGAACAAATGGCTCTGTGTAAGCACAAGCAAGGTTCGCTCGAACAGAAGATTGGTACGTACTACCGATTGGCCATGGACAGTGTGCGACGCAATAAGGAAGACTATGCCCCTATACAATCTTTGCTCAACGAGGTGCAAGCTATCAATAGCCGCAAAGGGCTACAATATGAAATGGCACGTCTGCAATCACTCGGCATCTCCAACTTCTTCCATTTTGGTTGTGATGCTGACCTTAAAGATGCGAAATGGAACTTGATGCAAATTAATCAAGGTGGCATTTCGATGGGTGAACGCGATTACTACCTTGAGGAGGACGAACCGACGCAAAAGATTCGTGAGGCTTACCGCACATACGTGAGCAACTTATTCAAAATGACAGGTTTCAATGAGGCCGATGCCCAACGTGCGATGGAGGCTGTTTTGACTATCGAAACGCGTATAGCTAAGGCTTCTTATAGCGCTACGCAACAGCGCGATGTGGAAGGCAACTACCATAAGATGTCGTACCAAGCGCTGCTAACAGACTTTCCGGGTATTGATTGGAGCACGCACTTCCTTTTGTCGGGCATTCCTGCGTTTAAAGAAATTTCGGTCAATCAGCCCGAACCTATTCACGAGGTTGAGAAAATATTGGCTGAATGCAACCTTGACGAGTTAAAAGCTTACCTCTATTTTAAGGTAGTAGACGACGCTACGAGTGCTTTAAGTGACCGCTTCAGACAAGAAGCGTTTAACTTCTACGACCACACCATGGCTGGTGCCGAACAAGATCGTCCTCGCTGGAAGCGTGCCGTAAGCGCTGTCGAAGGTGCTTTAGGCATGGCGTTGGGTAAGTTGTACGTAGAGAAGTACTTTCCACAGTCGTCTAAGGAGCGCATGATAGAACTTGTGAAGAACCTACAAGTGGCTTTAGGCCAACGCATTGATGCGCAAAAGTGGATGAGTGACGAGACCAAACAAAAGGCGCACGAGAAGTTAAACAGTTTCTACGTGAAGATAGGCTATCCTGACGAATGGATGGACTATACAAAGCTCAACATCGATGAGTCACTAAGTTATTACGAAAATCGCCAACGCGCCGCACAATTCGGCAGTGCTTACTACATCGAAAAGCATGTCAACAAGCCTACCGACCGTAACGAATGGCTCATGACGCCCCAGACAATTAATGCTTATTACAATCCTACTACCAACGAGATATGTTTCCCCGCAGGCATTCTGCAACCGCCTTTCTTTAATGCTGAGGCTGACGATGCTTGCAACTATGGTGCGATTGGTGTTGTGATAGGTCATGAGATGACACACGGATTTGACGACCAAGGTGCTCAGTTCGATAAAGACGGCAACCTCAAGAATTGGTGGACCGAAAAGGATAAAACGAACTTTGAGAAGCGCACCAAGGTGATGTGTGACTTCTTCAACAACATAAAGGTGTTACCCGACTTGAACGCTAATGGTCAACTTACTTTAGGCGAAAACATTGCCGACCACGGTGGACTTAACATTGCCTTCCAAGCGCTACAAAACCAATTGAAGCAACACCCCTTAACCAACAAGGACGGCTTTACACCCGAACAGCGTTTCTTCTTAAGCTACGGCTTAATATGGGCCAACAATACACGCGAAGCCAAACTCCGTCAGTTGGTTAAGTCTGACCCCCACTCGCCTGCTCGTTGGCGCGTGAATGGTGCACTACCTCATATCGACGCTTGGTACAAAGCCTTTAACATCACTTCTAAAAACCCACTCTTCATACCTAAAAAGAGCCGCGTCGATGTTTGGTGATATCGAATTTAATAAAGTTAGGAAGTTTGTAGTTTAAACCTAATTAAACTTATAAAACTCATTAAACTTATTAAACCCATTAAACCTAATATATGGATAAAAAAGAAGTAGCATTGCCCGACAATGCGTTTCGCCCACTAAACGAGGGCGAAGAGTACGAACCGCTTATGAAGCCCACGGTGCAATACCGCGAGGTCACTCCATGGTCTATCGTATGGGGACTACTCATGGCCGTTATTTTCTCGGCCGCTACTGCCTATCTCGGACTGAAAGTAGGCCAAGTATTTGAAGCAGCTATTCCTATTACTATTATTGCCGTTGGCGTTAGCGGTGCCACACACCGCAAAGACCCTTTAGGTGAAAACGTTATCATTCAGAGCATTGGCGCTTGCTCAGGTATGATTGTAGCTGGAGCTATCTTTACGCTGCCAGCCCTATACATTTTACAACACAAGTATCCTGAACTCACCGTCAACTTCTTACAAGTTTTCCTTTCATCACTATTGGGTGGTATCTTAGGCATTCTGTTCTTGATTCCATTCCGCAAGTACTTTGTAAAGGACATGCACGGTAAGTATCCCTTCCCCGAAGCCACCGCTTCGACGCAAGTGCTTATCTCAGGCGAACGCAGCGGTTCACAAGCAAAGCCCCTCTTGGTAGCTGGTATCGTAGGCGGTTTGTTCGATTTCGCCGTAGCCGCCTTTGGCGCTTGGAATGAGAACTTTACCTCACGTTGTTGTGAGTTAGGAACGACCATTGCCGACAAAGCAAAGTTGGTGTTTAGTATCAACACCAGCGCTGCCCTCTTGGGCATGGGTTACATCGTCGGACTGAAGTATGCCGCGATTATCTGTGCTGGTTCTTTAGCTGTATGGTGGATTATAGTTCCCGCCATTTCGCTCATATTCCCCGATATGACAATAGTCGAGGCTACTCCCGATGCAGCCGCTATCACGGCTGCCAACGCCAGCCCCGAACAACTCTTTGGTTACGCCAAAAGCATTGGCATCGGTGGCATCGCTATGGCGGGCATCATTGGTGTAATAAAAAGTTGGGGCGTAATTAAGAGCGCCTTCACCTTAGTAGGCAAGATATTCAAAGGCAATAGCGAAGCCGAAGACGCACCACGCACGCAACGCGACCTATCAATGAAGATCATTGCTATCGGTTCGTTGCTCACTATCATCGTTACCGCCCTATTCTTCTACTTCGACGTTATGGGTGGCAACTTACTCTTCACGATTGTAGGTATACTCATTGTCGCTATCATCGCCTTCCTCTTCACCACCGTTGCCGCCAACGCCATTGCCATTGTAGGTTCTAATCCCGTAAGCGGCATGACACTGATGACGCTTATCCTTTCATCTATCATAATGGTAGTTGTTGGCCTCAAAGGCACAGGTGGTATGGTAGCAGCACTCATTATGGGAGGTGTCGTATGCACAGCGCTCTCATCAGCAGGCGCGTTCATCACCGACCTCAAGATTGGCTACTGGTTAGGAGCTACACCGAAGAAGCAAGAGACATTCAAATTCTTGGGCATACTCGTTTCAGCTGCAACCGTTGGCGGCGTAATTATGATTCTCAACAAGGCCTACGGCTTCACCCCCGACAATAGCGACGTAATGGCAGCCCCCCAAGCACGCGCCATGGCTGCCGTTATCGAACCCCTTATGAGCGGACAGGGTGCCCCTTGGTTGCTCTATGGTATTGGTGCCGTTATATCTATCGTGCTCACCGTGTGTGGAGTTTCGGCCTTAGCCTTTGCATTGGGCATGTTCATACCGCTACAACTCAACCTGCCTCTCATTGTTGGCGGATTAGTGAATTGGTATGTCAACTCACGCTCAAGCGACGTCAGCCTCAACCAACGCCGCAACGAAAAGGGAACATTACTTGCCTCAGGTTTTATTGCCGGTGGTGCCCTAATGGGCGTAGTGAGCGCAGGTATGCAGTTTGGAGGTCTCAACTTTGCCAATGCTGCTTATTTAAGTTCACCTATCTCACAAGTCGTTTCACTCATCGCCTACGTAGCACTTATCATCTACTTGGCGAAGACTTCCTTAAAAGCCTAACTTGCTAATTAAAAAAAGCGAGGTCTCATTGTAGTACGGGGGTAAGGCGAGCGCAATGAAAATAAAAAAAATGCTTTTTTCTTTTCATTGCGCTCGCCTTGCACTATCTTTGCACATAAATTAAACTCAAAAGAGCATTTACAAATGGATAATCAACTTATTGCACAGTGCGAGCAAGTGGCACAGCAGTGGCTCGCCTCTAACTGCTACGATGCCGAAACGAAACAAGGCATTAAGGCTATGTTAGAAAATTCTGATAAGACAGAACTCATTGACTCGTTCTATAAGACACTTGAATTTGGTACAGGTGGCCTACGTGGTATCATGGGCCCTGGCACAAACCGTATGAACATATATACAGTGGGTGCTGCTACTCAAGGTCTTTCTAATTACTTGAACCTTAACTTTAAGGATCGCGATGAGATTAGCGTCGTAGTAGGTCACGACTGCCGCAACAATAGCCGCTTATTTGCTGAGACTGCTGCCAACATATTCTCAGCTAATGGTATTAAGGTGTACTTGTTCGAAGATATGCGTCCTACTCCTGAAATGTCATTTGCAATTCGTCACCTTGGTTGCCAAAGTGGTATTATTCTTACCGCAAGCCACAACCCCAAGGAGTACAACGGCTACAAGGCTTATTGGGATGATGGTGCTCAAGTGTTGGCTCCACACGACACGGGCATCATTGCCGAAGTTAATAAGGTGAAGGTTGAGGACATTAAGTTTGAAGGCAACCCCGAACTTATCCAAATCATAGGCAAGGAGATTGACAAAGTTTACCTTGACAAAGTACACACTCTCAGCATCGACCCCGAAGCGATTAAGCGCCAAAAGGACTTAAAGATTGTTTACACTCCGTTGCATGGTACGGGTATGATGCTTATTCCTGACTCACTGAAGCTCTGGGGATTTGAGAATGTACACTGCGTGCCCGAACAAATGGTTAAGGACGGCAACTTCCCAACGGTTAAAAGCCCGAACCCTGAAAATGGTGAAGCACTCACCATGGCACTTGACTTGGCAAAGAGCATTGATGCTGACATCGTAATGGCCTCTGACCCTGACGCTGACCGCGTAGGCATGGCTTGCAAGAATGATAAGGGAGAGTGGGTATTGGTTGACGGCAACCAGACTTGCATGATTTTCCTTTACTACATTATCATGAACCGCAAGGCGCAAGGCAAGATGCAGCCTAACGACTTCATTGTTAAGACAATCGTTACTACCGAACTCATTAAGGCCATTGCTGACAAGAACAATATCAAAATGTTCGACTGCTACACTGGCTTTAAATGGATTGCTCGCCTTATCCGCTTGAACGAAGGCAAGTTGCAATACATCGGTGGCGGCGAAGAGAGCTATGGCTTCTTGGCTGAGGACTTCTGCCGTGACAAGGACGCTGTTTCAGCTTGTTCACTTTTGGCTGAGATTTGTGCATGGGCAAAGGACCAAGGTAAGACGTTGTACGACGTATTGATGGAGATTTACTTAGAGTACGGTTTGGCTGTGAACAAGACTATCAACGTTGTAAAGCCTGGTAAGACGGGAGCCGACGAGATTAAGGCCATGATGGAGAACTTCCGCACTAACCGCCCGACAGAAATCGCTGGTTCACAAGTAATTTGCACGAAGGACTACGAGGCGCTCAAAGAGTTCGATGCTGACGGCACTGAAAAGGCTCTTGATGAGGTAGACTTCCCCGAGAAGAGCAATGTACTACAATGGTACACGGCTGACGGAACAAAGGTGAGCGTTCGCCCCTCTGGCACGGAGCCTAAGATTAAATTCTACATCGAAGTGAAGGGACACATGAATTGCCCCAAGTGCTATCCTGGCGCTGTAGCTGATGCAAACGAAAAGATTGAAGCCGTACAAAAGAGTTTAGGCCTTTAATAAAGCCTCACCCGAAATATAAAAAGACATAAAAGCAATAAGTCGTCAAAGCTAAAAAGTATTTGACTGCACTTATTGCTTTTTGTATATAAAAACAGCGCAAAGCGAATGCAGAACAAAGTTCACTTTAGTTTCTGCTGGGTTGGAGCCTGTTTATTAAAAAAATAAGAACATGAACTACTACTTCTTATTTTGTCAAGATACACTGCTGCTTACGCGTGACAATCAAGTGCCTACGGGCGAAGAGTGTCCCATCGAGTTAGCCTCATGGCAGCATTTACATCACTTACCCAATCTGAATGAGCATGGTTGTTACACCGCTCGACTTGATAGCCCTATTGTAGGCGAGGAGTGGAATATGGTGCCACTTCGAACATCGTTCGACTTGCTACCGACCGAACTCTACAACATGGCTGGCAAGGGACGCGAAATTCTTTATTGGGATCAGAACACAAAATACTGTGGCGTTTGTGGCGCTCCGATGCAACTTCACACCGATATATCTAAACGTTGCACCAATTGCGGCAAAGAGGTCTGGCCAGCATTAGCTACTGCCATTATTGTAGCCATAACTCGCAACAATGGTGAAGAAATATTATTAGTACAAAGCAACAAATTCAAGAAAGATTACTTAGGATTAGTGGCAGGCTTTGTCGAAACGGGCGAAACGCTTGAAGAGTGCTTGCGACGCGAGGTGTGGGAGGAAACTCACCTTCATGTAACGAACATAAGGTACTTTGCTTCTCAACCCTGGCCCTATCCCAGTGGACTTATGGTAGGCTTTACAGCTGATTATGCTGATGGTGAATTAAAGCTACAACGCTCCGAACTTAATAAAGGAGGGTGGTATAAGCGTAGCAATCTCCCAGCCATTCCTGGCAAAGTTAGCCTTGCTCGCCAACTAATTGATAATTGGTACTATAATGAGCTTAAAATGTAAATATTTTTATAACGAATGGTGCGAGCTATGATAGTCTTGGCATATACATAAACTGCAATTTATCGAAGAGACAGAAATGAACATTAAGGCGCGCTTCGCGCTTTGGTTTTTGAACATTAATTTTTCATTAATCGACCATTAATCTTGTTCGTTAATCTATTCATTAATCTTTCCATTAAAGACATAAGAAGAATATTTGTTCAATGGTAGACTATAGAACAAGATTAATGAATAGATTAACGAACAAAATTAATGGTCGATTAATGAAAAATTAATGTTCAAAAACCAAGCGCGAAGCGCGCCTTAATGTTCATACACGCTTCACGTTTAATAAACTAACTAACGCTTTAAGAACTCAACCTTCAATGGACGCATGGCCAATCCGAACTCTTTGCGTAACTTTTCAAAAAGTGCCATGGTATCCTTTGCAAACCCCTGCCCTTTCCAACTACTTGTATTCGTTATCAACACCCAACACTGATTGGTATCAGGATAGCGCACTACTAAAGCACTTGAACCAGAAAGTGTACCTGTTCGCGTCCAAGGTTTTCCTTTAGGAGTGAAGTTCCAACCTAAAGAGAAACGGTGATCACCTTTGTCTTCCGTCATCATATTGACCGACTCCTCAGATATCACATCTGGATAACGTTTATCGCCATCAATGGCCGAAACGAAATGGCATAATTCCGCAGCCGAAGCCACCCAAGCTCCTGCACCAGCTGCACTCGTTATATCATTTTCGCCATAACACTTTACGACCATTCGCCCGCTATTATTAAATTCGTGAATAGGTTCAGCCTCTTTGTGCATATAGTACTTCACTTCATTGGGCAAACGGTCTTTATAATAATTACCTGCAATATGAAAGTCGAAGCACCCTGCTGGATAAAGCACATTGCGCTGGATAAATTCTTCATAGCTCATGCCAGAGCGCTTTTCGATTATCATAGACAGAAGCAAATAACCTATATTGCAGTACTTTTGCATGTCACAGCCAGGATCGTAACCTAACCGACGCTTTAGCACAATACGCAATAAGGTCTTGTGGTCTGGAGGTGTCGACAAGTGGTTCTGCATCATAATATAACGCGTCGAAAAGACGGGATCACCTGCTGCACGTGTAAAGCCTGCTTTGTGGCGCAACAAATCTTCGATAGTTATATCAAAGTAGCGCTTATCAGTTATCACATTGGTATAAGTCGAGTCGTTTAATACACCTTGCGGGCCAAACACGTGGTCTGAAAGTTGCAACTTGCCCATTTCGCGCAGTCGCATAATGCCCACCGCCGTAATCAGCTTTGACACAGAGGCTATACGCAATATATTTTGAGGTTGCATACGCTGATTGGTTTCCATTTCAGCCCAACCATAACCTTTAACGTAAACTAAAGAATCATTACGCGACACGGCTAACTGCGCACCATTTATTTCCCAACGCTTAAGATACTTATCAATCATACTATCCATACGCACTGAGCCTTCGAATGTAGACCGATCGTTCTGCAAGGAATCATTAATATGCGGTAAAATCTGTTCTGGATTTTTGCTCAGTTTTCGAGCTTCATCGTCACCACAATATTGTATAAGCGCTATCGGGCCATATATTATCAATGCCAACACAAGTACAAGGCGAAGCACCTTGCGCTTACTAATTCTTCTCTTCTTATTTTTACTTTTTGCTTGTTTTGCCATTTTTCTTCATCAATAATATACTCATCACCGTTATAACGGCCAGAAGCATTGGATAATATAAATAAGGAATAATCTCTATAGGACTCAACACGGCCAAGCCGCTCGCCATCAATAGTTGTGCGCCATAGGGAATAATGCCTTGCACTACACACGAGAAGATGTCAAGCAAACTTGCCGATCGCCTTTTATCCACGCCATAACGCTCGGCTATATCCTTTGCAATGCTACCAACAGAGAGTATCGCTACCGTATTGTTGGCTGTACAGCAATTAGTTAAAGCGACTAATGCCGAAATGCAGCATTCCGCGCCACGTGAGCTGTGCACACGACGCGTCAGTCCACGCACCAAATAAGTCACACCACCCCCTTTGCGTACGATCGCTAATAATCCGCCAGCCATCATGGATATGAGTATCAAATCGCCCATACCCGTTACTCCCTTAGCCATCGAAGCAATCCAATTGGTAAAAGTATAACTACCATCGAATAGGCCAACTATACCCGTTAACAATATACCCAAACAGAGTACCAGCAATACATTTACACCCAACAACGCTGTGACAAGCACTGCAGCGTAGGGCAATATGCGCCATAGATGAACTTCTTGTAGTGGCACCTGCTCTACACTTGTACCTCTTACGCCCATTATTGCATAAATTACAAAGCATACGATTGCAACGGGCAACACTAACTTGAAGTTGGTCTTAAACTTATCGTTCATGGAACACCCTTGCGTGCGAGTAGCCGCTACGGTAGTGTCTGATATAAAAGACAAATTGTCACCAAAGAATGAACCGCCCACAACAGCGGCTACCATTAAAGGCAGTACGATACCTGTACGCTCGGCCAACTCTGCTGCGACTGGCACCAATGCCACGATGGTACCTACTGAAGTGCCAATACATATCGAAACGACGCAAGCAGCCACGAACAAACTTGCCAAGAGCATATCGCTCGGCAGAAGCCGTAAGGTTAGATCAACAGTGGCCGTTACGGCCCCCATTTCCCTTGCCGAAGCCGCAAAAGCACCCGCCAATATAAATATCCAAACCATCAACAGCAGTTCACTACTGCCTGCTCCACGCGAGAAAGCACGTACGCGTTCCTCGACGCTATAACCTCGCAAGGTCAACATGGCAACAATGCTCGTTATTATGAACACAACTGTCATTGGCACACTTGAAAAATCATTTAAAACAATTCCTAACACCGCCATTAACAATACTAAAAATAACAATGGCATCAGAGCTAACCAACCATTGCGTGGCGGACGAAGTCTTCTATCTTCACGAACTTTTGTATTCATTTCCTATACTTTTGACTGCAAAGTTAAAAAAATAATACGTACCTTTGCGCATAGGGGAATAGGCTATTTCCTATAAAGGATTAAAAAATAACCTATCATCTCACGCATTACCCAATAAACAAATATCATGCTTAAGCAAATTATTAACGGACGCATCCTCACACCTCAAGGTTGGTTAGAGGGTGGTTCTGTCATCATTGATGGCAATAAAATTAAAGCAGTATCAAATTGTGACCTACACGTTGAAGGCGCAGAAACTATCGATGCCAAAGGTTGCGTTATCGTACCTGGCGGTATTGAAATGCACGTTCATGGTGGTGGCGGTCGTGACTTCATGGAAGGAACGGAAGAGGCTTTCCGCGTAGCTATTAAGGCACACATGAAGCATGGTACTACTTCTATTTTCCCTACACTTTCATCATCAACAGTGCCCATGATTGAAGCCGCTTGCGAAACTTGTGACAAGCTGATGGCCGAAGAGAATAGCCCCGTTTTGGGTCTACACCTTGAAGGCCCTTACTTCAACCCCGCACAAGCTGGTGCCCAAATTCCTGAATGGATTAAAGCCCCTGTTGCTGAAGAATACGAGCCGCTACTTGAAAAGTACAAGTGCTTAAAGCGTTGGGACGAAGCTCCAGAACTTCCAGGTTCTGTAGAATTCATTACAGCATGCCGCAAACATGGTGTCCTTCCTGCTATTGCCCACACACGTGCTACATACGAAGACGTTGTTGCAGGACATGATGCTGGTATGACTCACGCTACTCACTTCTACAACGCCATGCCCGTTGTTTACAAAAACCGCGAATTTAAAGTACCTGGAACGGTAGAAAGCATCTTCGCCCTACAGGACATGACTGTAGAAATGATTGCTGACGGCATTCACGTCCCTCCCGTTATGCTCCGTATGATTTACCAGATTAAAGGTGTTGAGAAAACGGCACTCATCACGGATTCATTGGCTTGCGCTGCCACTGAAGGCGATGCTGCATTCGACCCTCGCGTAATTCTCGAGGATGGTGTTTGCAAACTTGCCGACCGTTCAGCTCTTGCAGGTTCTATCGCTACGATGGACCGCCTTATCCGCACTTGTGTACAGCAAGCTAACATTCCGCTTGCCGACGCTTGTCGCATGGCAAGTGAAACGCCTGCTAAGATTATGGGCGTATTCGATCGCAAGGGTTCTCTTGAAGCTGGCAAGGATGCCGACCTCATGATGTTCGACAACGATCTTAAACTTACTTACGTTATGCAAATGGGTAACGAGGTCACTAACGAATTGTAATTTCATTGCAACAACATAATAGACCTTGTATACAAGCACACTTATTTAGTGTTGGTATACATAGGTCTATTATTTTTACTTTTTTATTTACGAAAACATACGGAAAAATGAATAAAAAAACTTGCTTTTTTGTATTACTACTCAACTTGCTTTGCATTCTAAGCAGCAATGCACAAGAGACTTCTGATGACTTATACGAAAAAGTAACAAGTGTCGAAGAAAACGAACGTTATCACCTTATAGCCGAATGTGACGGAAAATTCTATTGCGCCCAAAATGTATTAAAGAGTGCTTCATTGGGATCTGACGAAATAACCATTGATCAAAATGGGCAGTTTCACTATGGTCCATTAGAAAAAAATGGGTTCGAATTTACAAGAAAGGGCGAGGGATATAAAATTTACTCATACAACGATCGTAAATACTACCACATTAAAAAAGGAAAATTTGACATAGCATATAAGGCCAGCGAATTAGACAATGGCTGGATTTTGTCTATTCAAGCTAATGGAAGTGCAAAGATAAGTTATGCTGAAACTAGTAATGCGTCAAAAACTTACACTATTGTCTTTGACAAAGATATAAAAAAGTTTGTTGCTACCTCCAACCTTGATGACAATAAATACACACTGCCTTACATTTACGGAAGACCGACACACCTTGTTGGAAATATTACTGTGTCAAACACACATTGGACAACATTTTATTCCGACTATGATGTAAAACTTCCAGCTGGCATCGACGTTTATACCATTAGCAATGTTGATGAAAAAGGAACACTGACTTGCAAAAAAGAATTATTATTAGTACGAGGTGTTCCTTATCTAAAAAAGCATAGTCCCGCGCTGATCTATAGCGAGCAAGCAGGTTCATACCCTTGCTACGAAACTAATAATTGTGCTATACAAACTGTAAGTAGCAATAATTATCTTCGTGGCACATCAACCGACCAAATGATTAAAGCTGAAGATAACTATACATACTATATGCTTACTTATGGTACAATTGATGACAAGAAGGTTTTTGGATTTTTCTACGGCGCAGAAGATGGCGGACCTTTTGTTAACAAGGGTGGAAAAGCCTATTTGGCCGTTCCCAAATCAATAGCCAACCAATCAATGGGATTTGCTTTAGTGACTGACAATAAAGATGTAACTAACATCGGAAACATAAGTAGCAATCCAGATTTTAAGAGTTCTGTTGTCACGACACTGAGCGGTGTCCAAGTGAAATGTGACAATAAGGACAAGTTGCCTAAAGGCATTTACATTATTAATGGTAAAAAGGTAATCGTGAAATAAAAGAATGAAACTCAACAAACAAAAGAAACACTATCTTATCCCCCAAAGCAATACAATAGCTTTTGAAATTGAACATTGCTTATTAGACACTTCATACGGCAGCGCTACTACTGACATGAAAAGTACGCACAACACCTTAAAAGATGCTGGAGCGGAACAATACTCTCAACAAAAGAACTTCAATCCTATTTGGAGTAACATGAAGGATTAAATACGAAGTACAACTATACTACTTTATAGACTTATTTAACCATAAAACAAGAAATCAGCTATCAAGCTACTAACAAACAACAACAAGTGAGGAGCAAACCTATAGGACTTGCCCCTCACTTATTGCGATACTTATAATTTTAAATTATCACTTCATTGATGCTTTATCATTATCACCAAATACGTGTTTACCGTAATTAACTCCCTTAAACTGATAAAATGAAGGTTCTGTTTGCAAACGTTGCAAGAAGTTCGGATAGCTGCGTTGCTCTTGCGGTGTCCAACCCGCCTCCGCAACTGCTGCTAAACGAGGCAACATAAGGTATTGAACCGTCGAAGCATCTTCTACCCACTCCGTCCAAAAGTTTGCTTGTACTCCTAAGTAATGCGGTTGCAACGATGCATCAACACCTTTCAACGGCTGATAGTTATAAACAGCCTCAACCGTTTCTGTTCCCCAACCTTGTGAACGAGGTTCAGTTGGCAGTTTGCTCTGACGACGATTGATATAATAAGGTATTTGAGGACTCAGTATTGTATTAAATCCTCTCGACGCAGCATCTTTTGCCGCAGCATCGGCTCCAACCCATGCCATAATGGTAATATCCTTGCCAAGAGGTTGAGTATTGCCATGCAACACTTCGTTCCAAAATATGAGATGACGTTGCTTATCCTTAGGCTTTTGTGCTATATGTTGCTGCAACTGCTTATAGAAATTTATCTGTAAGTCACGATAGTTGGTGCTTTGAAGCGATTTGAGTTGTTCCTGACAACTAACATTGGATTGCCACTTGTTAACAGGACATTCGTCTCCTCCCAAATGAAGGTAAGCGTAAGGGAAAACTTCTGTCAGTTCATCAATAACATCTTCAGCGAATTGCACTGCTCGCGGATTAGAAACGTTTATCACATCCGTTGACACGCCTTGATAGCGCCATACCTCATGTGAATTTTGAGAATCACAAGCCAAAAATTCAGGATAAGAAGCTACTGCGGCTTGTGAGTGACCTGGAATATCTACCTCAGGGACGATTTCGATAAAACGATCACGTGCATATTTTACAATTTCTCGTGCGTCTTCTTGTGTATAGAAACCACCATATTGAATATCATCAGGCTTCACCTCACCATAACCCAAAACTTTGCTATTACGCCACGCACCGACCTCAGTCAATTTCGGATATTTCTTTATCTCAATGCGCCAACCCTGATCTTCTGTTAAATGCCAATGGAAACGATTCATCTTGTAACTTGCCATCACGTCAAGCACCTTCTTCACCTCTTCCTTTCCAAAGAAATGGCGCCCCTCATCTAACATAAATCCTCTCCACGCAAAGCGAGGTTCATCCTTAATATCAACTACGGGTAATGTCCATTGTTTGATACTGTCGGGGGCTTTTACACCTGCCAACACACTGCGCGAGGGTAATAATTGCTGCAACGTCTGCAATGCATAAAAGAAACCTGCCGGACGTGAAGCCCTTATTACTACTTGACTTGGCGATACTGACAACTGATATGCCTCTGCTTTAAGGCTTGGAACCAATAAAAGCTGCATATCTGCCCCACTCGCACGCTTTGCTTTTTTAAACTGCTTGCCAGTTGAGTAAGTTAAATTCTTTTCAAATTGGTTCAACACCCATTGAATACTATCCCCTTGATAGGCATCAGCATAGACTTTTATTTTGTTTCCAAAAACGAAAGAACCATTGCCCTGCTCTACATGCGTTGGTAATGGAATTAATGAAAGCGATGCTTCGGGCTTTGTATTTTGCGCATAAATACTACCGCTATATAACATTACAGTAGCCAATGCTATTTTGTATAACTTCATTATTTTAATAATCTTATTGTTTTTTAGTCTTGATGTTCAAGTTCCTGCCAAAAGTTTTCAAGGTCTTCACCCAAGCCTTTCATGAGATCGCCACTTATGAGTATCGTGTCGTCATCAACTAAATACAAGTCGGCAATCGTTTCGTGATCCTCACCTATAAGCGTGAAAGAGTAAGGCTTGATAATCGCAATGTTCTCAGTAACATCTTTTATTCGTTTTATCGCATCAATTAGTACGCTCTGAACGTCCTTGTAAAAATTTTCGTCCTTATTCCCTATCCACTCTTCAACAACACAACGAGTTATTTCGTGATCATCGTCATCAAAGATACGCAATTCGCCACTATCTTGTAACACCTGCAAGTGAAGGTCTGTAAGCGGAGGAAACTCTACGTCCGTCGGATACTTTGAAGCCACCTTACGTAAAGCACGCTCTATTTGCTGATATGTTTGTTCATTAACTGTCATAGTATAAAAACTAAAAAGGATTTACTGCGCAAATGTACAAATTAAATACTTCAACGCAAAACTATCGTATTGCTTTCTACTTTCTCGTTTGGACGGCAAGGTCAAAAAAAATCCACGTAAACGGGTATTCATCCCATTTACGTGGAAAATCATTAATACTGTAAATCAATTCATATCAACGCCAAAATCATCTTCTTATGCCCCTCACCAAAAAGAACATGATATGTACAGCACCAAACAAACCAGCGATCCATAGCATGAGATGACTTTCACCCCACCCTACTGTCTGCTGATGCCAAAATCCTGTTACAATACAAAGGAAGGCTATAAAGACGCCTATACCGCTTAGAATGGTTTGACCATGACGACGAACAGTACCACCACCTATCACACTATGCTTTATGCCATAAAAAGAATAGATGTCAATACCGATAAGCATCCACATAACGAGTCTAATCCAAGTCTCAGCAGGCAAGAACAGCATCATGCCTACACAACAAAGGAGACCAGCTGCAGGAATCCAAGGGACAAGTGGCGTTTTAAAGCCACGCGGTGCATTAGGTTGTGTGCGGCGTACTACTATAACGCCTAAACAAACTAACGAGAAGGCAAACAACGTACCAATACTTGTCATCTCACCCGCAATGTTAGGAGGTACCGTACCAGCTAACACACCAATAATTATCATAAAAAGGAAATTACTGCGAGCGGGCGTATGGAAGCGTTTATGCAAATGTGAGAATATCGGAGGGAGCAAACCGTCTTTACTCATACTATAGAATACACGACTTTGGCCAAGCATCATCACTAAAACCACGCTTGCATAGCCTAAGAGTATAGCAACAATAATGCCTCGATTGAGCCATGGATAGGCTGGAACGATCACACCGTCAGCACCAACAGGGCCCATGTGAGCTACGGCCGTTGCTGCAGGAGCAATACTTTCTGCTCCAATATAAGCGTGATAGTCAACAACGCCTGTCATCACAAACGAGAAGACCATATAAAGAATGCTACAAATAATGAGCGACCCCAAAATGCCTATAGGCATATTGCGACGTGGGTTCTTCGTCTCTTGGGCTGCTGTACTTACTGCATCGAAACCAATATAAGCAAAGAACACGATAGCAGCGCCGCGCAATATGCCCGACCAACCATATTCACCAAACACTCCCGTGTTTTGGGGAATGAAGGGAGTAAGATTATCCGTATTTATATATTTAAAACCAATTGCGATAAATGCCAATACGACAATTATTTTAAGCGCAACTATTAAATCATTAAACTTAGAACTACCTGCTGTACCACGCATAAGAATAAATGAAAGTACTACAACAAGTAAGGCCGCAGGCACATTAAAGACGCCCCCTTCAGCAGGACAAGCTGTCCATTCTATAGGAAGGGGGTATCCCATATCGGTCAGCATAATACTGAAATATTTGCTCCACGAAATGGCTATGGCAACTGCTGCCACTGCATATTCAAGTACAAGGTCCCAACCTATTATCCATGCTACCAGTTCTCCCATTGTAAAGTAGGAGTACGTATAAGCCGAACCTGCTACTGGCAACATAGAGGCAAATTCTGCATAACACAATCCAGCTAAAGCACAAGCGATCGCTGCCAAAGCAAAACTTATGACGATAGCTGGCCCCGTATGTGCGCCGGCTACAATACCAGTGACAGAAAAAAGTCCCGCACCTATAATGACACCAACGCCTAATGCTATCAATCCCCAAGGGCCAAGTACGCGCTTCAAACCGCGTCCTCCTTCATTCTCCGCTTCTTGAAGAAGTTCGTTGGCTGTTTTCTTTACAAATAAATCCATAACAAAGACTATTTTAGTGGGTTGTTATACTGTTCATATTAAGTAGGTGTTCAAAATTAGTTGATATGAATTGGCGCAGTATTTCGTTCAGAAACATAGGTTGAAGAGGGAGCGTAGCGGGCTACGTGACCGATGAAACCTATGTTTCTGGGCGAAAGAATGCGCCAAGGCATATCGACTAATTCTGAACATGATTATATAAACTATTTTTGAATACCTACTTAAAACCTCTTACGAGATAGAAAAATAAATGGAATACGCCAAAGCACAGAGCTATATAGAACAACAATTTTGAATCGTTCCAACCCAACGTTTGCTGATGCCAAAAGCCAGTAATGACGCACAAGATAGCTACAAATACTCCTATAGCGCTTAAAATCGTTTGGCCATGACGACGTTTATTACCTCCACCAGCAACACTATGTTGCACCCCATAAAAAGAATAGATATCTAATCCTATGAGCATCCACATAACAAGTCGTATCCAAGTATCGGCAGGTAAGAATAACATCATACTAACACAACAAACAACTCCCGCTGCTGGCACCCAAGGAACAAAAGGTGTCTTAAAGCTGCGTGGTGCATTCGGCTGTGTGCGTCGCACCACAATTACACCAAGGCAAACGAGTGAGAAAGCCAACAACGTACCGATACTTGTCATCTCACCTGCTATATTGGCTGGAACGACTCCAGCTAAAAGTCCGATCACAGTCATAAAGAGTGCATTACTACGTACTGGAGTATGAAAACGCTTATGAAGATGTGAAAAGAGTGGAGGAAGTAACCCATCACGGCTCATGGAGTAGAAAACGCGGCTCTGTCCCATTAAAGTTACTAACACGACACTGGCATACCCCATCAGAATGGCTAAAATTATACCACGATTTAACCATGGATAGGCTGGAGTTACACTGCCATCTATTGCCGTGGGCCCCATATGTGCAATGGCTGTTGCTGCCGGTGCTATACTATCTGTCCCTTTATAAGCATGATAGTCAACGACGCCTGTCATTACAAGTGCAAACACCATATAAAGCAAGGTGCAAATCAACAATGAGCCAAGAATTCCTATGGGCATATTCCGACGCGGGTTCTTGGTCTCCTGTGCTGCAGTACTGATTGCATCAAATCCTAAAAAAGCAAAGAACACAATAGCTGCACCACGTAGAACACCCGACCAACCATATTCACCAAACACGCCCGTATTCTGCGGTATAAACGGTGTTAAGTTTTCAGCTTTTACATACTTAAATCCTATGAAAATGAACAGCAATACTACTGCTATCTTAAGTATTACTAAAAAGTCATTAAACTTTGAACTTCCCTTAGTTCCACACATAAGTATAAGCGATAGAACAACAATAAGCAATGTTGCAGGCACATTAAAGATGCCTCCATCGGCAGGACAAGCGCTCCATGCCGTAGGAAGTGATACCCCTATATCATTCAGTATAATGCAAAAATATCTACTCCACGATATGCTCACCGTCATGGCCGCAAGCGCATATTCTAACACCAAATCCCAACCGATAACCCAAGCTACTAATTCCCCCATGGTAAAGTAGGAATAAGTATATGCAGACCCTGCAACGGGAATCATTGACGCAAATTCCGCATAACATAACCCTGCCAAAGCACAACAAACGGCTGCTATAGCAAAACTCAATATGATAGCTGGCCCAGTATGCTCTCCAGCTACAATACCCGTAACAGAAAATAGACCTGCACCTATAATAACACCTACTCCCAATGCTATCAATCCCCACATACCAAGCACGCGCTTCAAGCCATTACCGCCTTCATTATCTGCTTCTAACAATAGTTCTTCGGTTGTCTTTTTTATAAATAAATCCATTGTTTTTGTGCTAATTGTTTGAATTTCCGTTTGCAAAGTTAACAATTTAAACTTAATCAAACTCTATTTCGTACAAAAAGATACAAACAAAGAAAGCGAGGAGCCTTCTTTTGTAGAAAAAGGTTCCTCGCAGTATAGTAAATAATAAATATGTAATTTAGCGCTTTTAGCCTAAATATTTCATCAAAATTTTAATATTATCAGCTTCGCGTAAACGGCGCAATGCACGTTCCTTGATTTGGCGTACACGCTCACGAGTAAGGTTGAGCGTATTAGCCACCTCTTCTGCCGTCATTTCGTTACGTCCAATACCGAAGAGCATTTTCAGTACCTGGCGTTCACGATCATTGAGTGACTTAAGTGCAGCATCAAGGTCAGACGAGAGCGATTCTTTCTCCATTTGGTTATCAGTACCAGGAGCACTGTCATCTGTCATAATGTCAATCAGACAGTTTGAATCGTCTTCAGCAAAGGGAGCATCTACGCTCACCTTTTTACCATTCGTACCCAAGGCTTCTTGTACTTTGCTTACATCTGTATCGAGCAATTCTGCCAATTCGCCTACAGAAGGACGACGCTCAAATTCTTGCTCGAAGCTTACAATTGCTTTGGTAAGTTTACTTTGAAAGCCTACTTGGTTAAGGGGCATACGTACAATACGACTTTGCTCTGAGATAGCTTGAAGAATGCTTTGGCGAATCCACCATACAGCGTATGAGATAAACTTAAAACCACGTGTTTCGTCAAACTTCTGCGCTGCCTTAATGAGTCCCAAGTTACCCTCATCAATTAAGTCGTTAAGTGTAAGTCCTTGATTTTGATACTGTTTAGCCACACTGACAACGAAGCGTAGGTTGGCACGCGTCAGACGATCCAACGCTGCTTGTCCATCAGGACCACCACGATGAATACGCTGTGCAAGTTCTACCTCTTCATCAGTTGAGATAAGTTCCTCACGGCCAATTTCTACCAAATACTTGTCCAATGCCGCACTCTGGCGGTTGGTAATACTTTTATTAATCTTTAGTTGTCGCATAGTTCTTCTTTCACTCGTCATTTAGAATAAGTGACATCGCGTCACAACACAACAAATGCCTGCAAAGGTTGTGCCGATGCAGGCTTTTGCTATTATTTTATCCCAAGACGTTCATAAATACAGACTCTTCGTAATTTGTTTGCAAAATTACGAAGAAAAGAGAAGTCGCGCCACTATTTTAATATTTATTAATAAAATAGTGGCGCGACTTCACAACTTACAAATGCTTTTGCTTAAACAATTGCTCAAAAAGATTTAAGCTATCTGGATGTTCTTTTACAAAGGTGTCAATATGGCGCATTCGCTTTTGTTCTAAGATTTCGTCTACTGCGAGGAATATACCAGTCTCTTCTACCTCACCAAACTCATGATTAATCGCCGTACCAAACACGCGCATCGTCGGACTTAACCCCATATAAGCATTAACCAATGGAGGAATATTAAATCCACGCTTGCGCACTTCAGTATTAAGTATACGATAATCAGACTTAAAGTCATCACATACAAAAAGCCTTTCAAGCTCATCTTCTGGAGTATCAATAACAAGAGGAGAATAAGGAGTTATCAGTTGCTCCTTGTCACCAAAGTGCTTCTTCAAAAAGAACAATATCATATCACGTGCTTGACGATTAAACGAAGGATACATTGTCATTTTTCCAAAGAAGTACTTTAGATTGGGAATGATTACCGTAAGAGCACCAAGCCCATCCCATAGGTTATCTAAAGCAAATATACCCTTGCTCATGGCTCTGGTGCTTTGATACTCAAGCGTAACGAACGACCGCCCAAGCTCAACCGTATCAGCCATATATGTTTCCAAGAAATGATCAGAGAAGTGAAACATGTGACTTGTAGCCAAACATGGTTGCCCCTTATCATCATATTTTGCTTCGCTTCCAGGCAAGAAGCGATAACCACCCAATATGAGTTCTTCCTCTGGATCCCAAACGATTAGTTGATAATAAGGATGTTCACAAGTATCAAATTCGTCCCAATCCAACTCCATGCCAGTACCACCTCCAGCAGCCCTGAAGGCAATTTCGCGTAAACGCCCAATTTCGCGCATCACATTAGGAGCCTGCTGGTAAGTTATAATATAAATCTCATTACCAGCTTTGTTTGTCGTGCGCAAACGTCTATCTGGTGTTAATTCTTTTTTTAGTAGCGTTTTATCTACAGGTGATATAATTGGTTGCATGACTAAAGCATTTGTATATGAGTCTGAATTAATAAAATTCGGTTATGAGGTTACGAGGGTTATGAGGTTAAAAAGCAACCTTATATACCTCACCAATCAGCTAAAATTACCTTACAACGTTTAAAACGTAAGACCATCTATTTTTTAGAAATAACCTTTGAGCATTAGCACCATGTGTTAGTCCTTTAAAGATGAGGAAGTTGATAAACGATGTCCTCTACCCAAAGCGCCCATTCCGACGGACGTTTGCTCTTGTCAAAGTGTTGCCACGGAATAGGTTTCCCTATTGTAACTTTAAACGTCTTATGCCGATTACGGAAAGTCTCATCAGCAAGAAAAAGCATGGCTACGTTAAATTTTAAGCCCAACGATTTGCAAAGGTTTGCGATTCGATAGAAGCGATCAGAGTTGCGTCCCTCAAAGTGAATAGGTACAACATCACGCTGTGTTTCTATACTTTTCGTTATAAAAGTTTTATTCCATGGTAAGTCATGAATAACTCCTCCCTTTCGTCGTGAGCATAATTTAGCAGGAAACAAAATCACATGATTATCGCTACTAAACGTTGCCTCTATTTGGCGTGGAAGATCTCGATTTTGCTTCCCCGTCACATTTATAGGAACACAAAGTGGGGCTAAGCCATGAAGATTCATAAGCAGATCGTTTACGAGATAACGTATCCTTCCATTATAACGATGACCAAGAATCTGCCCTATTGCGATACCATCTGGCCCACCTAAAGGATGATTACTTACAAACGTGTATCGGCGTCCGCCCTCATCATCAGGCAAATTTTCCAAACCTGAAATTTCAATCTTATCGTCCAAAAAATCCATTACCGCATCAAGCCAAGGTAAGCCCTGCTTACTCCCAACGCTTTCAAGAAAAGCATTAATTTCTTCTTGATGCACGATATGTTTTAGCCAATTGCAAATAAAGCGGGGTACAAACTTCGACTTTGTCCCCATTTTACTTTGCAACACCTTATCAATGTCTATTTTAACAATCTTATCGTCTTCCACCTTATTAAATGTGAGATTTAGATAGAGTTTAGTCTTCTTTGTATATGCAAATGTACAAATTTATTTTTGGTCAAATGTATGAATAGCGTTTATTGTATAGATTTTACTAAAAAAGAAAGGCTATGGCCTAATAAGCCATAGCCTTTTTACTTCATGTATTTATGAAATGCGATTACTCAGCACGAAGCGTAAAACGCTTGAAAGCCGTAACAGTGAGATCCTTGTCAGTTGACTTCAGATATTCAGCAACAGTCTGCTTGCTATCCTGAATGTACTCTTGATTCAAGAGGCAAGACTCCTTATAGAACTTCTTCATACGTCCGTTAGCGATGTTCTGAACCATCTGTTCGGGCAAGTTAGCAGCCTTTTCTTCTGCAGTCTTAGCCTTCAACTCGCGGATAGCAGCAGCGTCCTCTTCAGTGATATTGCCCTTACGGATACCTTCTTCAAGGTGCTCTTCGCTTTCAGCGATGTAAGCGTTATAGCCAGCCTTCTTGATAGCAGCCTCTACAGCCTTCTTCACCTGCTCTTCCTTTGTCTTCTCAATAGCCACCTTGAGTTCTTCGTCCTTCACTTCTTGAGGGACGCTTGCTTCATCAAGAGCTACAGGATTCATAGCAGCTACTTGCATAGCCACATTGTGAGCTTGTTCTTCAGCAGGCTTGTTCGTCTGCACCATAGTGCAGAGCATATGACGACCCATGTGGTCATAAACGGCTACATTGTCACCCTCGATGAAGTTATAACCATCGAGTTCCATCTTCTCACCTGTAATACCACTGCGATCAGTTACAGCTTCAGCAACAGTGTGGCCACCAAGTGTAAGTGCATTAACCTCCTCGAGGCTCTTACACTTGTTAGCTACAGCGAGATCAAGAATATCTTGAGCGAGCTTAACGAAGTCTGCATTCTTAGCTACGAAGTCAGTCTCACACTTAAGAGCGATGATAGCAGCAAAGCCATTTTCGCACTTTACGAGTACTGCACCTTCTGCAGCTTCACGGTCTGAACGCTTTGCAGCAACAGCCTGACCCTTCTTACGGATAATTTCGATGGCCTCTTCGATGTTGCCATTTGACTCAGCGAGTGCCTTCTTGCAGTCGCCCAAGCCTGCACCTGTCATAGTGCGAAGCTTCTTGATATCTTCTAATGATACTCCCATTTTCTTTTGGAAATATAGTTGGTTAGTAGTTAGGATTTTAAAAGTAGAAAAGTATAAAGCACAATGTATAAGGTAATAAAAGTGTAATCTCGCAAATGGGGGTTATACTTTATACTTTATACGCTTATACTTTATACTTTCAATAAATTAATAGCAGATTACTCAGCCTTTGCTTCTTCAGCAGCGGGAGCTTCAGCCTTTTCAGCACGAGCCTTAGAAGCACGCTTATTACGTGACTTCGTTTCGCCCTCACCTGCAGCTTCAGTGTCTACCTTCTCAGCCTTACGTTCTTCAACGCCTTCAGCGATTGCGCCACATACAGCGTCAAGAATTACCTCGATGCTCTTGTTAGAGTCATCATTAGCAGGGATAAGATAATCTACAACGTTAGGATCAGAGTTTGTATCAACAATACCAAATACTGGAATACCGAGGCGTTGAGCCTCTTTTACTGCAATATGTTCTTTGCATACATCTACAACGAACAATGCAGCAGGTAGGCGTGTAAGGTCGCTAATAGAACCGAGGTTCTTCTCCAACTTTGCACGCTGACGAGAAATCTGAAGAATTTCACGCTTTGAGAGGTTAGAGTAAGTACCGTCGTTCATCAACTTGTCGATATTGGCCATTTTTTTGATTGCCTTGCGAATTGTTGGGAAGTTGGTGAGCATACCGCCCGGCCAACGTTCAGTAACGTAAGGCATATTGACTGATGCAGCCTTATCTGCTACAACGTCCTTTGCTTGCTTCTTAGTAGCTACGAAGAGGACACGCTTGCCCTGTTTTGCAATTGCCTTCAAAGCTTCTGCAGCTTCGTCGATTTTTGCAACAGTCTTGTGAAGGTCGATAATGTGAATGCCATTGCGCTCCATGAAGATATAAGGAGCCATAGCGGGATTCCACTTACGTTTGAGGTGACCGAAGTGACAACCGGCCTCCAAAAGGGTATCAAATGATGTTCTTGACATTTCTTTTCTTTTAATTTCGTTTACTTTCTTGTAAGTTGTTTTAGTTCAACCAGCCAAGAGGTAGTTTGTTAAGTATTACATATAGATTAAACACTTCCACAAAGTCTTCTTGGTTTAGATACTAAACGTAAATCCAGCAGCAATCCTAAAATCATGCAACAGCTATAATAATATACAAATGCTCTAATTTTAGGCAGCGCAGAATATTAACGCTTGCTGAACTGGAAGCGACGACGAGCCTTGGGCTGACCTGGCTTTTTACGCTCAACGGCACGGGGGTCGCGAGTCATGAAGCCTTCAGCACGTAAGGTCTTCTTGTCATCAGCATTAATTTTTACGAGTGCACGAGCGATAGCAAGGCGAAGAGCCTGACTCTGACCCGTGAAACCACCACCACAGAGTGTTACCTTAATGTCGTACTTTTCAGCAACGTCCAAGAGGGTAAGAGGCTGCTTAACAACAAACTGCAGGATGGGAGAGGGGAAATACTCAGTAAGATCTCTCTTGTTAATGGTAATTTTACCTGTACCTTCGGTTACGTAGATACGGGCGATGGCGCTTTTACGACGGCCTAATGCATTAATCATTTCCATTACTGCTAAGCTTATTTAAGGAGGTTAATATCAATTGCCTTGGGCGACTGTGCTTCATGCTTGTGTTCTGCACCTTCGTAAACATAGAGGTTACCAAGGAGCTTTGCACCAAGCTTATTCTTAGGAAGCATACCCTTCACTACACGACGGAACAACTTGTCAGCACCGTTAGGCTTAGCCATGATGCTTGCAGGAGTGTGTTCACGCTGACCACCAGGATAGCCAGTGTAAGTAAGATAGATACGATCAGTCCACTTCTTACCAGTAAGCTGAATCTTATCGGCATTGATGATAATAACGTTGTCACCACAATCTACGTGCGGAGTAAAGTTGGGTTTATACTTACCGCGCAGCAGTTTGGCAACCTTTGTACAAAGACGACCCAGAACTTGATCAGTAGCATCTACTACTACCCATTCTTTTTGTGCAGTCTCTTTGTTAGCAGAAATGGTCTTGTAACTTAAAGTGTCCACTTTTGTTTGTTTTAAATTGTAACTACTAATGTTTATCTTTTTACCGCAGATATTACCTAACCATTACACCCTGGCCAATAAAAACGGATGCAACTATTAATCCGCGGATTAGCAGGCTTTTTAAGCCAGCCAGATAATAATCGGCGTGCAAAAGTACGTTTTTTTCTTTAGGTGACAAATATTGCAAATACTTTTTCTTCCCTTTTCTATCAAATTAATACGTTTTTCTGGCTTTTACGCCATTACAGTCATCGCAATATTTCTTTTGAAGGTCGGTTCGTGAAAGAAATAATTGCCGATAACACACCTTCAATTTCTTGACATAGACTCGCAAGCATTAGCAACAAACCCTCAATAGTGTTGCCAGCAACTATGGCGATGCTGCCATCGCTACCATGTGCATTGTGACCTGCATCAGCATGTTTATCTTCAGCGTTATCATTGGTTTAGGCCAAGGTTTTCAACCCATGTGTGGTTTCTGTTATGGTGCCAAGCTCTACGATAGGGCAAAAAAAGTTTTTTGGTTTAGCACCAAGGTCGGTTTCACGCTTCTTTTGTTTTGGGCCGTCGTTCTTATGATTTCATATCTAAGTATTTTGAGAATTTCACTTCATTGCCATAATAGCTTGCATCAACGCATTTATTTCCATTGCTTTGTTCTTGTTTGCCCCAATCTTAATTAAGAGCATGGGATTGTTCAAATCACAAAGATTCACGAAAAGGGCATAGTCATGGATTACCTTATCGTTTTCTTGCTCAAATATGGTTTCCTTCTTTGCTGTTGAACCACCAATAATAGCACCAGCTTCTCCACCAATTAAAGCTCCTGCAATAGAACGGCCTGCCAAACTTCCTGTATTAGTTGAAGTAACTGCTTTTATTTGCCCTTTAAGAACAACAGATTCATCATCAATCGCAAAGCTATTTATATCATCAATTGATACCTCATGACCACAAAGCCATAACTTCTTTGCTTTATCGAATACAATAAGCTCATTATTTATGTTAAATAGGTCAAAACGGCTTTCACTTATAACAATGGTTTTGCAAGGTTCGCCGTTTCTTGCAAATAATTCGTTTTTAGCAATATTGTACTTGCGCTCTTTTTCTTCAAGTTCCAATCTTCTTTTTTCTTTCCATTTTTTCTTCGCTGCTATCTTTTCTCGCTCCCGTTTAGCCCTTGCTGCGTCCCATGACATTACTATATGACCTATAATATAGATAGTACATATTATAGCAATAACCACCCCAAGACCATTTCTCTTAGCGCATAGATAGGCCCCCAATACTCCGCCTAAAATGGCAGCAACATACATTAAAATATCATATTTACTTTTCATCAATCAATTCTTTTTAGTTTTACTTTATTATTATCATCCATAAAAGCAGAATATCTATATACGACACCATTTTCTTTTGAAACAAATATTTGATTAGATGTTACAAATCCGTATAATAGACATTTATCTGTACTGAAACGAATGCCATATGGATTGTTACATTTCGGATTGTTATAGACTTTGTACATTTGAACTGGAGTCAAAATCCTTGATGTTTTCATAAGCCATTCACCAGAATCCCACTTTCTTTCAAACAAGCATTTTATCCCTTCAATCTTTACGGACTCTCCGATTTTAAGTTGTGCCACAACAATATCACCGAAATAATCAAATTGCAGAGAAAGATTGTTTTTACGGTCACTAATATGAATGCCATTAAAGAAGGATATGTTATTATAAGCTATGGAATCTGTTGAGCCTTCGGTCTTGAATGTTCCATTATATTTCCTGCCGTTATAAGAAAAAACAATATCTCCTTCAATTTTACAATTAACAGAACCTGCCTCAATATCTTTACTAACCACTCTAAAACTATTTACAATTGGATTCTGTAACCCTTCACACTTTTCTAAATATAAATCTAACCCTTGTTTACACATTTCTGTTGTTATAGAATTAAGAACTGATTGACAGCGTTCCTGCTCTCTTTGCTCTTCAAAAAGAGGATTCCAATGTGTATAGAAAAACAAAAATAAAAGTGCCTCTAATATTAGTGCAATAATGCCTTTGCCCATATAATCTAAATTTAAGTTGTATATTGTTTTAACGCAAAGCGTGAGACTCTACACTTGCTCGCCACTTATTCTTGGTCGTAGGAAACCATTGCTTGATGACGAACAGATAGAATCTCACGCTGAAAGTTATAAATAACCCCGAAAAGTGTGCCGCTGAGGTTTGTCCTCCTTGGCACACTACGAGGGTTGATTGTACAACCTACCCGTGACATCTTCTCTGCTAAGCCATTGACAAGCATTTTGAATTTCCTACGTTCAGAATAATCAATGAACTAAGCGTTGACGACGCCTTATATATATTGCAAACGCTTTGATTGCGCATGCGTTGCAAAGTTACTAAAAATCAATAAGAATAAAGACATTATTTGTTATCGGTTTTGTAAAAACTGAAATTTTAGTCCAATTATGCTATTATAATGACCGAAAGCATCAGACAATATGTCAAACCCATAGTCCATGATACAAGAAACCGTGTCAACGATGACATGAAATGTGTCGGTAAGGTTTGTGGTATGAAGATTGTATAATTCATTATCGAAATACGGTAGAAACAGCGTTTCTTGCATTACTCCATACGGAATTGTGCAAGAAACGCTGTTTTTGCGTCCAAACACAAAGGAGCGAGTAAGGAAACAACGTACACGGCTGATTCCATGAGAATTATTATCGGAAACAACGTAGAGATGGCATAAACAATCTATTTAACGCGACAGAAAACTTAGTTTCTATAGTATTCATCTTAAAACTTTTATCAAACTACGAGCGAAATTGGAACTCCAACCATGTTTCCTTGATCTGAAAAGTTAATCATAAAGTATCATTGATTGCCCCAATTGGCACTTGGAAGAAGCATGATTGTAGACTTCTTGGCTTGCTGTGCAAGTGCCAATACTGCCGATATGAAGAATGTAAAAACAATAAATAGCTTAAGCGAATTTCAACCCAAATAGTTTATAGGTCATTTACTGCTTTTATAATAGCATCCACATAACTTTCCCTTGCCACAACCCGCTGTGCAGGATGATACGTGTCAAGACATAGTCTGCCGTCCTTACGATAGACAAACATATTCTTGTCGTTGCCTAATGGAATGGACTCATGCCTTGTGTGCTCATCAATGCCCCAGTCTTTCTTGAAAAGCCACATGGTATTGGCAAAGCAGATTACTTGCGGGTCGTACAGACGGATTTGTTCTTCAACAATGTCCTTCCATAGCTCATAGGCTTCAGCCAATTCTGCATCGGAAGTAGTTCTAGAACCAGGCATCTTGTCGATATTGATATAGGCTATATCCTTCAATAAATCAACCATAGACTTATCATCACGGATATATGGCACATCACTATCACCATATAGTTTATGATTACGTATGCCAAACAGACTATAGATAATGGGTTGCCAAGTTGTAATCTTGAAAGCATCATCATTATTGAAAGCACCATAAACCTCCCAACCGCCACCAGACGGTTTACCTTCCTTCATGTCGTCATATGGCTGCTTGAGAATCCACATAATACGTGGAGAAGACTTGCAATAGCCTTCTATGTTATACACACCATCGGGTAAAGGTTCAAGGTCATCGTTAGAAAGTTCCAACTTTTCAGCCCGTTCGAAAATTTTGCTATTGATAAGTTCCTGCCCACTACGTATTTTGTCAGGAGAAAGAGGTTCCAACTTTTCCATAGGTTTAGTTATATTTTGTCCTATGACTCCAGTTCGGACGGTTAATAGTGTTGACTTATACATACGAAAAAGCGTGGAGTCAGTCCTGTCACTCGTTCCACGTGTTAAGGCCTTCGCATTGCCTGGATTGTCGAAACGAGCAACGCCGAAAGCCCCACATATGATAGTGGAGATTTGCAGGCTGTGAGCGAACTCATCTCCTTCATCGTGACCATACCTGTAGTGTGGATTACGTTCAAAAACATCGATTCTCACTAAAAGTTGCCCATCGTGCCAAGCGTTCAAAACCGTTCATCTTTTTATAGAATTCACCTTATATGACTATTTTTTCATCATGTGGGTGATGCGCCTTATGCTGTTGTTACGATGATTGATTATTAGCGGCACACGTTCTACCACAACCATAGATGTGTCGAGGCCCAATGCCTTTGGCTCATCAATTCCTATCTTGCTGATGATAGAGTAGATACTCATCAGCAGGTTCTGTTGTCGGTTGTCGGAACTCTCGGGGTAATAAACGCGGTGAATGATGATGAATCGGAAATCGCCGGAAACACCGTTCTTGCGGAGCGAAGGATATGCGCTTCTCAAATCAACCTTCCCGTCAGCCACAAGGTCTTCCACCACCTGACGCAGATAGAGGCTCACTCGAGGTTCTATGCGGAAGCCAATGTGCATCGTTATGCTGTAGAGGGTGTCGGGAATCAATGTCTCGCAACTGTACTCCAGCGTGTCAGGAGTGTCTACAAACTCCATGTTGATAAGCCAGTAATGGTCAGCACGTTTCGGCTGCTTGTTGATGATGGAATAGAGCAGCTTATCATCTACAGTGCCTTCCTTGTCAGCATGGTTTACATAGACAAGGTTGGAAGCATACTTGGGGATGCTCTCGTCGGCCTTAACGTCAGAGATAATCTGATAATAGTTGTCCAGCGGTTTGGTGCTGATGTAATGGCGGCGTATCTTTATGGCCCGAACCCACACATACATAATGAGAAACAGTATCCCGCCAATGAGCATCGTACACCATCCTCCAGCGAGGAATTTTGACAGGTTGGCTGCCAGGAAGATTGCCTCGATGGTGCAGTATGCGCCCATAAACAGCAGGGTGAAGACCCGCGCCACGCCCTTGCTGTGCAGGTAGAAACCGAGCAACAGAGTGGTCATCAGCATGGTGACGGTGATGGCGAGTCCGTAGGCAGCCTCCATGTGCGAGGAGTCGCGGAAAAGCAGGATGATGAGCACCACGCCGATGTACATGGCGAAGTTTATTACTGGTATATAGAGTTGTCCCTTAACGTGGGTAGGATGCTTTATTCGCATGCGTGGCCAGAAGTTCAGGTTCATGGCTTCGCTCAAAATGGAGAAGGTTCCGCTGATAAGTGCTTGACTGGCAACAATTGCCGCACCCGTGGCCATGATGATGGCGAAGAACAGCATGCACTGCGGCATGATGGAAAAGAACGGATTTACAGAGGAAGCAGTTTGGATATTGTTCAGAACCCATGCTCCCTGCCCCAGATAATTGAGAATGAGCATAGTCTTTACAAAGGCCCAGCTGATAGTGATATTCTTTCTGCCGCAATGCCCCAGATCAGAGTAGAGAGCCTCTGCACCAGTGGTACAGAGAAACACGGCGCCCAGGATCAAGAACCATTCTGGTGATCTTGCCAGCAACATGGCTGCGTAATAGGGATTAAAGGCTTTCAGTATCAACGGGTAAGACGTGATGCTGACGGTCCCCACCACGCCCAGCAGCAGGAACCATATCAGCATGAACACTCCAAACGACTTGCCTATGCTCTCTGTGCCAAAACGCTGCACGAAGAAGATAATGGTGATGATGGCAAGCGTGAAGGGAATGACTGGCAGATTGGGACTGATGCTCTCGAGTCCTTCGATGGCTGTGGTCACCGTTATGGCAGGGGTTATGATTCCGTCGGCCAGCAAGGTGCTTGCGCCAATGATGGCCAGAATGTAAATCCACTTACTCTTGAGACGACGCAGCAGAGCATAGAGAGCTAAGATGCCTCCTTCGCCATTGTTGTCGGCCCGCAGCGCCACACATACATATTTGATGGTGGTCTGTAGGGTTAGGGTCCAGATGATGCAGGACAATGCACCCAGAATGGTACTTTCGTTGATGGTTTCGCCTGTATGGAGAATGGCCTTCATCACATATAGGGGTGATGTTCCGATGTCTCCAAACACGATGCCTAATGTTATGAGTAATCCTATGAAACCTACTTTATTATGATTGCTGACAACAGGGCTTTCAGAATAATTTCTCATATTTTTATTTAATCTAATAAAAATGTCATCCCTTAGACCAATAGTTCGTTAAGAAATAGCCAAGTCTAAGCAGCTTTGGCAGTAAATAAAATGAATTCTTTGAAAAGTTTTTCAATAACTTGTGGGTTTGGGTTCATCCCAAACACGCAAATGAATCGTTCAAGCATATAAGCATTGCGTATGAATGACTTACAAGAGGATATGGAATAAGTAATTTCGAACTTCTTACATGCCGCTTTTGCTAAGTTGACAGCAGCGAGCGATGCATTGAAGTAAACATTCAACTTTCTGAAGTCGATTGACTGATAGTTGGTGATTCCAGCATGCTGCTTGCTATCTCTAAAGCTAAATTCGAGTTGAAATATATTTCTGTAATAATCAAGGACTTCGCAACCAGCCATCGAATCGGATGTAGAGAAATAAAGTTGCCACTTATCTGTTCTCTCGTCCTTTGGGCACCAAACGGATAAGGAAACGTACTCAAGATTCGGATTTAGAGTTTGAGGCTGAGCTTATCGCATAAAAAGGCTTTGAGTATTTCCGTATATCACGGAAAATGAATAACTTATATGTGACAAAAAAACAATACTCAAAACTCAAAGCCACGAGCAAAAACACAAAATTTCGTCAGAGATTCACAACTTTTTCAGTGAAATAACTGGAGCAGAATCTGAAGATTTGATCATGCAGGTTATTGAAAACGATAAGAGGTTGGCTGCTCTTAAAGCATACGCTATGACGGCCTAAATCTAAATCCGAAACTTGAAGTACATTATACTTCCTCTTGCCCCTCTTCAAAGTCCATGTGAGCTTGAACGACAAACAGAAGGTCATTAGGACTAAAAACGCCCATTCCCTCCTTATTGGCTTTTTTCGCCACATATTTTGCGACAGCCTCTTCATCAATGTCGATATAGCCCTCCTTATCAGGTTGTGCATCAAGAATACCACTTTCTGTATAGTATTCGATGATCACATCAAGGAAGTAATACAGTTGCTCTTCCGTAAACATCTCCTGAAGCTCTTGCGGCAGATTGTTTTTTATAAAAGCTACAGTAGCCGCATCTTCTTGAGCATCAAGCATTAATTCTTCGTCAATGTTCATAAAAGTATTTTTTGGGGATGGCTAATAATTCCGTCTTACGTTTTGAGGTTATGAGGTTATAAAGTTACATCATATTGATAATCAACGAAACTAACTTTATAAGCTCATAACCTCTAAATTAGGAATCAACTATATTTATAAGTAGGTATTCAAAATTAGTTTATATAATCATGTTTAGAATTAGTCGATATGCCTTGGCGCATTCTTTCGCCCAGAAACATAGGTTTCATCGGTCACGTAGCCCGCTACGCTCCCTCTTCAACCTATGTTTCTGAACCTTTTCGTTAAGCCAGATGAGCAAAAGAAAGCTTGCTTTCATTTTGCCATGGCGAGAAAAGGTGCGCGAAAGCGAACGCAATACTGCACCAATTCATATCAACTAATTTTGAACACCTACTTAGGAATAGTCGAATAAAGCTTTTTAATTCAATAAAGCTTCAATTTTCTCAACAAATTCTTTTTCAAGTCCAGCACCAACGTGTTTATCAACAACCTCACCATTTTTAATAAAAATCACAGTGGGGACGTTACGAATGCCAAACTTTGAAGTAAGTTCTTCATTATCGTCAACATCACACTTACCGATATTGACACGGCCCTGATATTCTACTGCTAATTTTTCAATAATCGGAGCAATTTTCTTGCAAGGACCACACCATGTTGCTGAGAAGTCAACTACTACGGGCAAGCCTTCTGCCACAATGCTTTCGTAGTTTGAATCTGTAATGATATTTTCCATTATTAATCTATTTATTTTGTTTCAGATTGCAAAGATATTTATGAAAGTGGATATTACCAAACATTTTAGGAACAAAGTGGAATGTTTTTCGAAATGGATTGTACATATTGAAGTCGTCTAACATACATTAAAGTTTAGTTCATTTTTGTTTCAACGTTTCATTCCTATCCATAACCTTTTGATTACTACACCTTTTCACTCATGAAACATACGTCTCGCATATTTCATTCTTGCCTTCAATGTTTCACTCTTACAAACACCGTCGACAAAAAGTCAAAACATAGTGCAAGAGATTTCATTTCTTGCTGCAAGCAATTGCAAAACACAGTGGAAGAAATACGCACTGAAAGGATGAAATCAAACCTGAAGCATTTGGTTTCAAGTTTCACCTACTGAATGTTTTGATAATCAAGCAGTTATAAATACATTCTGAAACATGAAAGATAAAAAGTCACAGCCCCTTAAAATAAGTAACGCGCGGAAGTAGTTCGAAGTCTCGCTTAAAAAAAAGTGTACAAAATGTACACACTTTTTGCCCTTCCCCTCATGGCGTCGTACTTTTGCACCAAACCTAAAATAAGACAACGACCATGATTAAAAACGTTATCCGTCAACTACTAAAACTGGCCCAACGACTCTTTACGCAATTAAGCAACAAC
>OMDK01000146.1_pt1 | contig 36095 bp, 30 predicted proteins | sample 1645201 | NCBI WGS metagenome assembly OMDK01 (sample SAMEA103958151, study PRJEB25191) | human gut metagenome
TGAGTATTAATAACTTATTTAATAATCGTCTCGTTTTAACGGGACACTAGTGATTTAAAATATAATTATATTAGGGGCTAAATGACAATCCCGAATCCTTAATGACATAATGACCTAATGACATAATGACAACAGACCCTTGCCGTGTAGTGTTGTCCCTAAAAAAAGTTGAATGGATTTTAACTTAAACCCTATTATGGGTTGAATAATTTCTATTAACCCTAATCAAGGTTGAATCTATTCTCTTAAACCCTATAAAAGATTGAATAATGCCTTATGGTGCAGACTCAATCATTGACCATGTTGGGATATGTGGGCAGTTCGTGTGCAGATAATAGGCTTGCCAGCTCTTTTACTGTTTGGCACCAGATTTTTTTCATTCAATATTTTCAGGGCAATACAGACACCATTTTGGGCAATTATGTTGCATGATGAAGCATTTTTTCTTCAAAATATTTGGCAATATGGAAAAAAATACCTACCTTTGTACTCGAGACAAACAGGTTAGGCAATGGGTAAAAGGTGGCGATAGCTACGTAATGGGAGGCCCCTACCTGCTGTTGGCGCTTAGGTATGAGCGTGGAAACTGACTTACTTATACGGGGAAGAACCGTACTATTACGACAAACTTACACATTAAACAAAGAGAAAATGGCCAAAACAAAATTCGTCATAGTGGGAGGCGTCGCCGGAGGAGCTACCGCGGCAGCCCGAATGAGGAGGCTCTCCGAAGAAGCAGAGATTGTCCTTATTGAGAAAGGGGAATACATATCGTATGCCAACTGCGGCCTACCCTATTACATAGGCGGCGTGATAGAAGAGCGCGACAAGCTCTTCGTCCAGACACCCGAGGCATTCGGCAAACGCTTCAACATCGATGTCCGCACCAACAGCGAGGTCACAGCCATCGATACAGAGCAGCGACAGGTGACGGTCAAGACCACCGACGGAAAGACCTATACAGAACGCTACGACAAGCTCCTGCTCTCACCCGGAGCCTCACCGGTTGTGCCCCCACTCCCTGGCATACAGAACGAAGGCATCTTTACGCTGAGAAACGTGAACGACACCGACCGTATCAAGTCATACCTGAGTTGCCACAAAGTACGCCGTGCAGTCATCGTGGGTGGAGGCTTCATCGGTCTTGAGATGGCCGAAAACCTCAGACACGCAGGCGCGGAAGTCGCCGTCGTCGAGATGGCCCCACAGGTGATGGGCCCCATAGACTACTCCATGGCAGCCCTCGTACACGAGCATCTGCAGGAGCAGGGAGTCAGGCTATACCTCGAACAAGCCGTAGAGAGCTTTTCGCGTCAAGGCGAAGCACTCTCCGTACACTTCAAGTCAGGCATAAAGCTTGACGCCGATATGCTCCTGCTGAGCATCGGAGTGAGAGCCGAGACACGCCTTGCCCAAGACGCACATTTGAAGTTAGGCGAGATGCGTGGCATTTGGGTAAACGAATATCTGCAGACATCAGACGAAAACATTTATGCCGTAGGTGATGCCATCGAATTCCCTCACCCCATCACAGGCAAACCGTGGCTCAACTTCCTCGCAGGCCCAGCCAATCGTCAGGCACGCATCGTGGCAGACAATATGGTGCTGGGCAACAGTGTCAGATACGAAGGCTCGATAGGCACAGCCATTGCAAAAGTTTTCGACATCACGGTAGCTTCCACAGGTCTGCCAGCCAAGCGGCTTAAGCAGATGAACATACCATACCTCTCAGCCACCATACACAACGGCTCCCATGCAGGCTACTATCCCGGCAGTACCCAGATGGCTATCAAGATAACCTTCTCCCCCACAGACGGACGCCTCTACGGAGCGCAGATCGTAGGCTGCGACGGAGTGGACACACGCATCGACCAGTACGCACTCGCCATCAAGCAGGGAGCTACTGCAGAGCAACTCACTCGACTCGAACACGCCTATGCACCCCCGTTTTCGTCAGCCAAAGACCCCGTTGCCATTTCGGGCTACGTCGCCTGCAATATACTCAGCGGAAAGATGCAGCCTCTGTACTGGCGTGAGATGCGCGACGCCGACACGTCCGCAGTCACCCTCGTCGATGTGCGTACCCCCGACGAATACGCATTGGGCAGCATACCCGGTGCGATCAACATTCCCCTGGACGACATGAGGCAACGCCTTGGCGAGATACCCACAACACGCCCCGTATGGCTCTTCTGCGGAGTAGGCCTGCGCGGCTACCTCGCCTCCAACATACTCAAGGCAAACGGATATAGCCAAGTGAGCAACCTCATCGGAGGACTGCGCACATACAAGGCCGCCACCGCAAGCATAGAGACCCCCCAAGGCTTTGACGACAAAAACGAGACGCACGTCGCAAGCGAATGCCGCCCCAGCCCACAAGGCAAGGTGACAATCACGGTCGACGCCTGCGGCATACAATGCCCAGGACCCATTCTCAAGATGAAACAGGCCATGGACAGACTTAGTGCAGGTCAGACTCTGGTGGTAAAGGCCACAGACGCAGGCTTCCCACGCGATGCTGAGGCATGGTGCCGCACCACAGGCAACAAGTTCGTCAGCAGACACTCAGAGGGCGGCATACACACTGTAGAAATAGAAAAGGCGACACCATGCCCCGTAGGGACCCCACTCCCCACGACGAATGCCCAAGGCAAGACCTTTATCCTCTTCAGCGACGACCTCGACAAAGCCCTCGCCACCTTCGTCCTCGCCAACGGAGCGGCCGCCACGGGCAAGAAAGTCAGCATCTTCTTTACATTCTGGGGGCTTAACGCCATCAAGAAGACCCACAAGCCACACGTCGCCAAAGACCTCTGGGGGCGAATGTTCTCATGGATGCTCCCCTCAGACTCTACCAGCCTCTCACTCTCCAAGATGAACATGATGGGCATAGGCTCCAAGATGATGCGTTTCCTCATGGCCAAGAAAGGAGTCGACTCGCTCGAATCCCTGCGTCAGCAAGCCATCGACAACGGCGTGGAATTCATAGCCTGCCAGATGTCTATGGACGTGATGGGGATAAGCCGCGACGAACTCCTCGACAACGTCAACGTAGGCGGCGTAGCAAGCTATATGGAACGAGCCGAAAACTCAAACGTCAATCTGTTCATATAAGCCACTGAGGCGAGCGCAAGATCGCTCGCCTCAGCTGCGATTAGGTCCCTATCCGAGTTCAAATCCTATGATGAAAGTTGTGTGATAACCTGCATCAGCCTTTTCAGCAAGATCAAGAGAACCACCTTGCATAATCATGATGTAGTACCCTAAAAAAGTTGAATGGATTTTAACTTAAACCCTGTTAAGGGTTGAATAATTTCTATTAACCTTAATCATGGTTGAATCTATTCTCTTAAACCCTATAAAAGATTGAATATTGCCTTATGGTGCAGACTCAATCATTGACCATGTTGGGATATGTGGGCAGTCCTTGTGCAGATAATAGGCTTGCCAGCTCTTTTACTGTTTGGCACCAGTTTTTTTTCATTCAATGTTTTTCAGGGTAATACACTTTCTTGAACGTGGCATCGTTTTTGAAAACATGTGCAGTCTTGTGAATTTTCAATCCTCTGGGAAGGGTTCGAATTCAGCAAGGGAGCAAGTAGGGAGTCCTGTTTAGCCTTCTGAGGATAATTCTCTTGATAAGAAGCATATTCAGATTATAGTTGTCATAGTTGTCAAACTCATTTCAATAAGATGATATTAGCAAGGCTCTTTTTGAATAGTTTATTCTTTGGACTATTGTATATAGTGAAAATACACATAGAAAGCTACCTCCATTGCAATCGTTATGATTGACAGAAGGGAAAGGGAGTCAACGACGTAGAACAGTTTAGCAGAAATCCATACGCCCTCGTTATTCTTTATAATGTCAGTAAGTCGTTGGATATATTTCTGCCAAATCGTTTCCTGCTGCTTGTCGTGGTCGGCAAGTTTCTGTTCCTCTAGCTCCAGCTATTGGGCATGGATTTCGTGCATCTTCTGCCAGTCAGCGTCTGAGACATTCACCGATACTTTCAACTTTGTGGGTGCATCTTCCATGACTCGGCCAATGTGCTCGCTCATTGTATCAAACTTACCACTGATGGTATCTACGGCATTACCCAGTTTCTCTTCGGATCGCTGATACTGCTGGCTAACCGACTCACACTGAATGTGGCATTTACAATGCATAGTTTCGTAGAACTATCAAAGCTCAGTAACCATAATTGCTTGCTTTTTTATCTGGTCAGTCTCCCAGGCATCGATAGATGGTTGGGGTATTAGGCTTCCCGATGCCAGAATAATCTGGAACATGGGCAAGCCCAATGCCCGAAGATTTGGAATGCAACTAACCACGTGTCGCAAATTTGTCTATACGATAAGTACAATTGTTGAACACGATTTTCTTGACCATCTCATTGAGCCTGTCGGCAATACGGTCACCATAATGCCCTCGGATTTGCTGCGGAGTGAGGTTGGTCGTGATAATGGTGAAAAGCTGCTCTTCGTAACGCTTTGTCAGCAGGTCAATGACAGGTGTATAGATGTTACCATAGTCCAATACCTCTGATGGTTCCGTGCCAAGGTCATCTATGCCAAGCATATCAACATTTATGAGTTTACGGTATGCCTCATAGTTGTTCTTGCAGAGGTACGCAATGTACTTTGCATCCACAATTCGGATTCCATACGTTCCTTCGTTGTATGGTTTGGGAATATGCAGTGTGTTCAGCAATTGTTGGAATGCTTTAAGCATTGTACTCTTGCCATTTCCACATCCACCGCACAGCAGGATGCCGAAATGGGATGATGGTGTGGTAAGCCAATGAGCCATCTCCTGAAGTTGCTTCTCCATATCTTCGTTAGAACAGAAGACACGGTGTCGATATTCCACCTCAGCCATAATTGCAGCCAACAGATAGGCATAAGCCTTATCCTCTGACATGGGTATTCTAAAACGAGCCTTCATAGGACGACGCTGTAGCATGGATTTCTTTAATTCCTCTACGTCGATTTTGAGTGTTGTTTTCATTATTCCTTTCCCTTTCTTTGATTGAAAGATTTTTTGAATCGCTTTTTATTAAATTGTCTTTGTCTTTATCTTTTATATGTGTCAAGCCATCTGTCAACTCTACTGTCAAGTCATCCGTCCAATTTGTGAGCGTATAGGTTGACGGTAGATGACGTGATTTGCCTTCGGTGAACGAGATAAGTCTGCGCTTGACAAGATGCTCCCTTGCCGTGATGACCGTCTGTCTTGAAACACGGAGGTCATCACTTATCCTTGTAGTGGAACAGGCAAAGGGCATCTGCCAGAAACGCTTGTTGCATTCGTTCACAAGATAGGCAAACAAGGCAATCTCACTTGCTGGCATTGGCGACTTCATGGCAGAACGCCACATTTGATTCATCAAACCAATGTAATTCATATCTCTATCTGTTAATCATGCCAGCAGGACTTGTTCGGCTTGCGCTTGTGCGAAGAGAGAATGGCATCGTTCTCTTCGTCTACTGTCAGCGGCACGGCATTCTTTCGGTTCGCCTCCAGCCACTTGTCAAGTTCGTCCTGATAGAGGACGTAACGTTTGCCTGGCTTGGTGGCTGGTATCGTCCCGTCACCGAGTTTCATGTACAGCGTCCCTAAAGGAATGCGTGTGTACTCAGCCGCTTCCTCCACAGTCATGGGCTTGTGACGGCTCTCGCGAACATGATGTTTCCAATTCTCTTCCTGCTGTTTGATAAGCAGTCTTTTCATACCCATTACCTCATTCCGAAGCTGGGCGATGACCTGTGGGAGGTCGTTGAATGTCAATTCATTTTGTTCCATAATTTTCACGGCCTTTGGTTAGAGACCGGGTGCAAAGGAACTGAATGAAGCATCCGTGCTGATGGAAACTTATGGTAATTCGCAAATCACTTTATAATAACTTGAAAAGGTTTGATTATCAGATGATTATTGAATGACAACAGAGAATTTCGCCAGGTATCTTCATAATATTAGCAAGTAAGCACAAATAACCCACTGCAAAAACTGTCGTATGATTCGACTGTTTTTGCAGTGGGACTAAGAAGGCAGACGAAGTTCTATATACTGGCAGGGAAAGATAGCCAGTTTTGTGAAAGGTACATGAATATAGGACCAGCCGCATCTGACAATATAAATCGGATGCGGCTAGTTGTTAACGATGAGAAGGAGGTGATTCTACTTTATGGATTGAGGTATATGAAACGATACTCCGTCTTTGCCAGGCAAGTCTATATGAATTTTGTCCGATGTTGATGTGACTCTCAGGTTCTTCAAGGTGGAATTATCAAGGTCTTTGCAAAGGTCTGGGAACATGGTGCGGATGAAATTGATGCATAGTTCAACGCTGTACGGCTTCCCCCTGCCGAGTCCTAACCTTGAAGTGATGTTCCATATCAGATGGCGCACGTCAAAACTGGTTAGTGTACCTTTTAACCCGACAAACGGCTTAGGCTCGTATGCTGGGTTGATGGCAAACGACATTATTTCAGCACAGAATGTCTCCATGTCATCCTGTTTGATGAACGGAGCCATGGTATAATGAAGATATTCCACTATCTTGTCAAGCTGCTCTTTCCTATGAGCCGTTTGATTCCTGTAAAAATCATCACAACCCTGCCTGTAAAGGTCAATCATAGAGGAAGGAGTAATGATGTCTTTCGTTTCTTCTTTCATTGCCAATAGCATTTCCGGCTCCCCAGAAACGACTTCCTCATTTGGTAACTTTGATCCGGGTTGTTCTTCTGCGACAATTAATTTCTCATCCATCGCTTTGTTGGCTAATATGGATTCATAGATTTTCATTGGCACACATAGGAAGCACCATACCATAAACTCCAATAACACAGTAAAGCCTGCGAAGGAAATGTAGAAGATGCTCACATCTTGTGAGAATATACCGCTGATTATTCGTGCCGGTATGATAGCGATGAACAACACCGCTATGCTTACCAGCAAATATAGCATGGCCTTGAAGTTTATTGTAGGGAATACCGGTTCACCATTTATAACTGATGTCTTTTTCATTGTTTTTACCTTTTACTATCGTAATTACTCTTGTTTGTTGCCTACGATTGGCTCTTTCGGTGTGCAAAGTTACTTTGGTTGTTTCTGACAGCTGATGATTGTCAAAATAATCTGCTTCTTTTTAATTTTAGTTGGCTATCGAGTATGATTTTACGGCGTTTTTCATACTATAAGGATTGTAAGTCAAGAATAAACGAAAAGGTACGAAACAAAAAAAGGAGAAGCAAAGCCTCTCCCCAATGATGATACATATATTGAACAGATATAGGTAGTTATTGCCCAACGACCTTTAGTTGCGCTGTCTTCGTTGGTCTAAGAGTGATACGGTTTACCGACTCGCGTTTGCTCTCGTCCGACATGTTCGCATAGATTTGCGTGGTTGAGACGTTCTTATGACCCAACATGTGCTGGACAGTATAGACGCTCGTACCAGCATCCACTTGTAGAGAACCGAATGTATGGCGGCTACAATGGAACGAAATCTTCTTGGTGATGCCAGCGGCTTTCAGCCAGTTCTTCAAGGGTGTCTGGGTAAGTTTGTCAGTGAAACCTGTGAAGACAATGCCAGTTCCACGCTCACCAATCAGTTCCAGCGCCTCGTCACTGATGGGGTTGTTCACCAGTTCCTTTGTCTTCTGCATACGGAGTGTCACGTACATGCCTCCGTCACCGTATGGTTGTATGTTCTCCCATATTAGCTGCTTGATGTCACTCTTTCTCAGTCCCGTCAGACAGGCAAAGAGGAAGGCGGTCTTCAACACACGATATTCGCAAGGTGTGTTTGCCAGCCTTATAAGTTCATCCTTGGATAAATGTTCTTTCTCTGTTGGAATAGTATCAATGCGTTCCAGAAAGCCATTGGGATTCTCCATAATCTTGTGTTCCCTATAGGCGGTATGGAGTACAGCGCGGAAGGTTGACCAATAACCGGCCACACTATTTATGTGCAGTTTGTGCTCTTTGTGGATAGTTTGTGGGGCATTCAAAAGATACTCGCGGAACTTGTTGCACAAGTCAACGGTGATTTCATCGAAACGGCACTTGTTGTTGCAGAATCGGGCAAAGTGCTTATAGACGTGCTGCCACTTGCAGTTCTTCTTGTCTGCTTTCTGCTTGAAGTAGGCAAGAAAATCGCCCTTCATCTTCTCCTTGTCAAAGAAATCATATCTTTCATTTACTATAGACTCATAGCGACGACAGCGAAGGGCTTCCGCTTTCTCACGCATACGTTCATTGTAGTCCTTTTCTCGTTGGTTCTTCGGCTTGGCATAGATGTAGATGCCGAGCGATTCATGACGCATGACCTTCATCGTACTCTCATCCCTATAGCCAGGATAGTAGTCGAGATAGAAGGATAGCTGTTCACCGCCTTTGATTTTGCGTGTGCGGAGTGTCACGGTCTTGCAGATGTTACTCATAATAATACTTTTTGGATTTTCTTTTTACTGAATGCTGATGGCTGTTGCCGGCAATTCGGGTACAAAGTAACCGAATGGTGCACCCGTGATGATGAAAACTTATCGTAACTTGTGAATAATTGAGGAATAACTGGATTTTGCTCAAAATCGTGGATGTAACTTCTGTTTTCCATCGTCATTGAACCCGATAGGAACCAAATTGAGCCAGCCTCTCGGCCATTACCTTTTCAAGTTCCTCTTTGACGATGAGGTTTTGGACTCCGACTTTTATCTTGGTTATTTTCTCTTTCTTGATGATAACGCAGATATTGCTCTTGGTCATACCGTATTTCTCGGCTGCATCTGCTGTGGTGAAATAGGCATCGCTTGCTTTCAAGTCAGGACGGAAGATGTCATCAAGATGTTTCTTTGAATAATAGGTCTTGCCATATTCTCGTTTGGTGGGAATATGGCGACGGTATGCTTGGGTGCGCAATGATTCCTTGGTTGTGGAGTAGAGAGTTTCCGCCTCCTCGGTCGTGAGCCACTCTGTTAGGGCTTCTATCTCGGCAGTAACTCCGAATAGTTCATCCATGTGTTTACGGCTATAATAGTTCTTCCCCGCAATCTTGCACATAGGTATGTTGTTTCTCTTGGCTGATGTGTATAGCCATGACTTCTTAATTTTGTAAGTAGCCATAACATCCTCACCCGAGATATAGTCAAGAACTTCGTCTTGGGTAGTGGATTTTGAACAAGAGGGAGAAGAGGAGTTCTGTGTCTTGGAAGAGACAAACTTCTTGTTTCCCTTTTGTTGTGTTCCAATCAATACACGATGATAGGGATTGCCAGCAAGCATCGCCTCTATATCGGTCCTACGGATGAAGGACATTCGCGAACTGATGCGTGATGCCGGCAGTTTGTTCTCAGCAACAAGTTTGTAGATGTACTGTCGTGAACAGCCCATGAGGATGGCTGCCTTTGAAAAAGAGAGATATTCTGCGCCCTGAATATCCATGATGGGTGCGGTGGCTTTGAGGAAGTCTCGCTGACGAGCCTTTTTCTGCTGTTTGGCTTTCTCAGCACATTCTTCACTACAATACTTCTGTATTCCGCTGTTTGTGGTGAAGACCTTGCCACAGTAAGCGCATTTTCTGGTCTTTGGCATACTTGCATATTTATGGGTTCAACATTCCTTTTGTTGTACCTATCCGCAAGTAATCACAAGTAAACTATTGACAACCTTTGTCAACTTTCTCCACGATATTGCTTTACGCAAAAGCAGCTCAAAAAGATGTCAACTCTTGTAACCTGTCGTAAACCATTGTCAACTATGTTCACGATGTGACAAAAATAAAGCCTCGTAAATTCCCTGCGGTAGAAATACGTTGCAAATTTATAGGGAATTTCCGAAGCAACCAAAAACAGCCTTTGAAGTGTTAAATTCTAAAAGTATTTGTATTTCATTAGTTTAGATTTGGTTAGTTTTTGTTGTTCATGGTAGTTTCGGAGTCTCTAAATACAGTCTGAGAAGGCCCCGTCTTCAATCCTTGTCACGCTTGATGGAATATTTACACTTGTCAAAGAACTGCAACCACTGAAGGTATAAACGCCAATTATATCGTTGGAAGTAGTGAAGTATTTATAATCTCTCTTATAATAATAATCACCTCCTTCTACAATTCTTGCTTCTGACAAGTCTAAGACAGAGAGATTACCAGAAGTGCTATTTCCCTCCGCGTCTCTACCAGCCATCTCACGTATAAAGCGCAAATCGGTACCATTTATTTCACCGATTATTTTTAGGTTCGTAACAAGATACTTCTTGCTACTCACAATTTTGTTAGGCAATGTACCAGCCTCAGTTAGTTTGAGAGTGATTTGTCTGGTAATCAAGTCTTCATCTGCTGCATAGCTTACAAAGCAATTTAGTAACAGGAAAATGAGTACCATGAATTGTTTGTTGAATGCAAATTTTTTCATAATGGTTTTGTTAATTGAATTGTTCTTTCAAAAGGAATAGCCAAGATTACCTTGTTAGGCTTGTTTGACCTTTCTGCGCAAATTTATACATTTTTCTTTAACTTATCTCACAAATTTAAAAGAATATTGCTTTTGCAAAGTTCTCTATTTCCATGCAACTGCCGAGTTTCTGTTGATTGACCTTTTTGTTTCCCAAAGCCCCCTCATTCGGGTACTCTTTTCTTTCAGCCGCTGTGCGCATTGGCTCTCTTGCTGTGCGCATGGCGGCTTTTTCGTGGAAAACGTACTTTCACGTTCTTCTTGACCGATGAAGTTCCCACACGCTCAAACGTATGCTCCAATCTCCCGAACCCGTCGACATCAAACTATGGACGCGCTCGGGTGAAATCCAATGCTGGCACCGCTGTCTCTCTCTCCGCTACGATTTCTATAAGGGTACAAGACGCATGAAACTGCTGGATTCTAACGAAATCCGGCAGCTTCGCAACGTTTGCGTGTTTGAAATCAATGGGATGGAGGTGTTTATGTGAAAATAATTGCTGAACAAATTGCATTACTCAGAAAGTTTTCGTACTTTCGCAGTGCTAGAATCCGCCACGCTTCCCATTGAACAGCGTACCAGGGCGGAACTTTTTGTTTTTATACATCATGCTTTACACAAATCCCCCATTAGATACGCATACATTGGTTTCTCATCTTATAGACGATGGGCTACTAGTCAATGATGTGGCGTTTGCTGAAGATTTCTTGGAAAATGTCAGCTATTTCCGTTTCAATGCCTATCTACGTCCATTTGAAGAAGCTAATGGTGCTAACCGATTTAAACCCAATGCTTCCTTTGATAAGGCGATTTCTTTGTATCGCTTTGACGCGGAACTTCGGAATTTATTATTCTCTGCAATCCAATTGATTGAAATCTCATTACGTGCCAAAATCATAAACAGATTTTCATTGGCTCATGGAGCATTTTGGTTCATAGATCCAATAATGGCTATAGACCAACATAAATATTCTGAAAACCTCAATACATTAGAACGCGAGCTAGCACGTTCTAAGGATGATTTCATTCAAGAGCATTTTGTGAAGTATGGACATGATAAATTTCCTCCAACATGGAAATTGCTTGATTTGACTTCTTTCGGAACACTTACAAAATTGTATTTCAATTTTGCTGACCGAAGAGTCAAGAAACAGATAGCTCGTTCTTACGGCGTTCCTCAGCACGAAATACTCGAAAGTTGGATGAAAGCTGTAAACACTTTACGCAACGCCTGTGCACATCATAACCGAATATGGAATCGAATTATGCCTGTGATGCCACAAATTCCAACAACTCTTGGTAATCCATGGATTTCGCAACGTCCGACCACATCCAATAGATTATATGCAGTATTTTGCTGTTTAGTTTATTGGTTAAATTCTTTTCGTCCGAACAATACATTGGTAAACGATTTCAAGAATTTGCTGATCAAATATCCCAATGTAGACATTGCGGCCATGGGCTTCCCCCATAATTGGCAAGATGAACCTTTATGGAGATAATACACTAAAGTATCCTGCAGAGTAATATGCTCAGCAGGGTACTTTAGTATATTATGGGTCAATGTTGATTCGTGAGGGTAATGTTTAGATCATTTTCTCAAAAAATATTATCTTTGAAGTCATGAATACAATTATGCTTTTATCATATGTTTCTGTTTATCTTCTCCTTGGAACGTGGTGAAGAGAGATTTTTTTCTGTAATGTTAATAAAGTGGTAATTATACTTTTACTTTAATATAACAAGCACTCGATCGTATGTGGATATGTAATCATAGTATTTTTCTTCAGGTAAATCTGAAATTTGAATTAATATTCCATCACCAATAAAGCAATCATCAAATTCTTTGTTATCTGCATCAATTGTCATTTTTTCTGCTTCTTCATAAGTCACTATTTTGTCTATATAACGCCCATTGAAAGAATACTTGTTCTTTTTCATGAATTCTATTAATGGCCTCATTGTGGTTGGCGGGAACCACCAATCCCCATATATATCGTTCGTACATTGCTTCCATAAATTCATTTGTTCAGATATTAACTTTTGCACATCTGATGGGTCTGGAAAAAGTGACAAACTCCAATCAATATTTTGTACGACCCTATACTTCACACTTCTTACTATAAAGTAATCATCTATTTCACATTCATATCCAGGAGCACACCATGTTCTTTCCAAAATATAGTTTATTTCTATAGTTTGCGGAATATTATCGCTCTGAATGTTGACACGAACATCATTCGTATGTAAGGTTTTAATTTTTCCTTCCAAAAAACGCATATTTCTGTTCATTGATTCATATACAAACATTTTCAATTGCGTAATCGAATTGATATTAGCTATTTGTTTATCGTACATTATTAAATCGCCAACTACTGTATTCTCTTTTTTGTAGCACCTATAGGCACTTTTTTGGGAAAGTTCTTTTATAATGTCATCAATACAACAACTAAATATGTAGTTCTCGATTGCTGTGCAAGCAATTATGTTTGAGATATGTTCGATGTTTATGAAGACTGCATTATCTGAGCAATCGTCTTTTATTCCGAAACTATTTATTCCAATAGCCTCTAGTCCTAATTTGTTTACATAAAAAGGAAATCCTTCAAGAAGTTCGTCTATTTTGTCTAGATCATCTATTACATTAAAATATTTGTCATGTATAGGGCAATTGTTGTCATAATATTTTTGTGCAGCTAATTTACTGATATACTCAATCATTTGTCGCTGGCTTTCAAAATAATTATCATTATCACAATTTGAACGAACCTCATCAGCAGACGAAACATATGCCACTTCTTCTTGAAATGGATAAACGTCGTTATCATATACCAAAACGTCTTCAATATATGCTTTTATAAAATCAAATATACTATTCATTCTTGTCTTTTCCTAAACTTAATCAATTCACTTCCCGTCATGTAGATAGGCATACCCTCCACATAACCAGGCTTTTTACTATCTGTTTCGATAATACTCTCAATGTCGAACTTGCCCAGCGTGATTTCTTCATCGAAGAAATAGCAGAAGTAGCGATCGTGACGCGGTGCTTCGTACCCCGTCTCGAGCATTTTCTCCTTGCTCATTTCACCAGTGTTCTTCACGCGGAAGGTGTACAAGCGAGTGATTTGCTTGTTGTAAAGAGTCAACTAACAAGTGCAATATTACACACAAAATTTGATAAACTCCTCTTTAGGTGTTGAGAAATTGAGTTTTTCTCTTGGTCTTGTATTGATATTTCGCAAAATATCATATTCAACGACTATGGAAATTTGCTACCGCTGAATAGTTACGAAAACGTTTTAAGAAGACGAGTGGGTAACCTTATTGCAGCTGCACACTCGCATACGTAATCCCTTAATGGGATGAGATCATTAGACAAACGATGAAGTTCTGATGCAATATTTCGTCATTATGTGAAGAGGTCCACTGCATACGACGGTTGATCTAAAATTTGAGCGTAAAATTCCTGCGTTCATTGCAGACTTCTGCACATACTATGCGCCCCATGCCAACCACAGTGTCATCTATTACTATGATGCTACCGCTCTTGGCTCGAACTATGCCGTGAACGACCAAGATTTTCATTGGGTAGTTGTGCATGAATTTGAACGCCACGGTTGGAGCGTGCAAGATGTGTATCTTGGCAACCCCATGCGACATGATGAAAAGTATTTGCTCATCAACCAAGGATTTTCAGGCAAGCAACGGCTCATGCCTTATTTCAATCGCCAGAACAATGATGACCTTATTCTCGCGGTGCAATCGGCTGGCGTGGAACGTAGTCGAAATGGTTTCCGCAAAAACAAGTCTACGGAGAAGAATCCTGAATCAGAGGAGGACTTGTTGGAGCATCGTACCGATGGCACAGATGCTTTTGATACGCTGTATATTGGGTGTGAGAAGTTTCCTCAGTATGATTTTTATGGCGGTATTTCTTTGGGTGGGGTGAGATAAAAAACTCCCCAATTTGTTTCCTATATTATCTACTTTTCATAACTTTGCAACTATAAACAATCCATTATGGCTGAACCAAAATTCAAAATAGCTTTTGCCATTGATGCTCAGGAGTTTCTAAAATCAATTCCTGATAGTGCAAGAGAAAAAATCTATTATAATATACGTCGCGTATTATATGGCGAAATAAACAATGAGTTATTCAAAAAATTGGAAAACTCAGATGGTATATGGGAATTTCGAACGTTGTATCAAAAAATAGCGTATCGCTTATTTGCCTTTTGTGATACAGAATCCGATACGCTGATTGTTGCAACGCACGGCATTATAAAGAAAACTCAAAAAACTCCTTCAAAAGAAATAGCAAAAGCTGAAAAATTGAAGGAAATCTACTTTAATAACAAGAAACAAAAGAAAGGAAAGTAATATGGAAGATCTGAAGTTGAAATCATTTGATGAAATGCAAGATGAGTTCTTTGGCAAAATTGGTACGCCAAAGAGAGATGCTTTCGAAAAAAAAGTAGAGGAAGCATACCAGGAATACAAAATGGGGGAAGCGATTAAACAAGCACGAAAGGCTAATAATCTTACACAAGAACAACTTGGTGAAAAGATAGGTGTGCAGAAATCGCAAATTTCAAGATTAGAGCGTGGTCACGGTATAACATTTAGTACCATGGCTCGTATCTTCAAAGCTATGAATATTCCTGCTTTTTTAGATATGGGTGCAGCTGGTAAAGTTGCATTGTGGTAGAGTAATCCCTCTCTCCCAAGCCCACCCCTACATCCTTTTAGGGCAGTCCATCATTTAGCCGCCGTGCGCATGGCGGCTTTTTCGTGCGCTTAGGTGTGGTAGGAGCGGCAGAGGCGGGCTGCCGCCAAGCGTACTACACGCAAGAGAGCCAATGCTACGGCTTGAAGCTGAAAGAAAGGATCGCCCGCCAAGAAAGTAAAGGCGGTGCGGTCTTTAATGAAATCCGACAATTGAGAGATGTGTGCGTGTTTGAAATAAATGGGTTGGAGGTGTTTATGTAAGAAATATGATGCTAAAGCTAAAGCATGGTATTATGCAGAATTGCTTAAAGATGAACGTAAAAAGCAGAATATTACACAAAAGTCTTTGGCAGAACGAATAGGTAAAAAGCGTGAGTATATATCGGCATTAGAAAAGGGGCAAACTGATATGCAACTTTCTACATTCTTGAAAATTGCTGACGCTCTTGGATTACGTTTTTCTTTAGTATTGGGCTAAAACTATTGGATAAATGAAATCCTTTCCGTTTCGCACCATAATGAAATATAGTGCGTTTCTGCTTGATAATCAAAACAAAATAAGTGGTATCTACATCAATGTAAATACCACTTATACTTTTTGCCTTCTGATTTCCTTAGAAATCACTCGGTGACTCCGTTGGGGCTCGAACCCAAGACCCACGCCTTAGAAGGGCGTTGCTCTAATCCAACTGAGCTACGGAGCCTACGATTTTCGAGTTGCAAAGGTAATGAAAAAACTATAAAGCACAAATTTATCGTGTAAAAAGTTAAGTTATGAACTCAAATTAGTGCTTTTGGGTGTTGTTAGAAGTGTACGACCAATTCAACTACCGCCTTATCGCGCTCTGAGGGCTTAGCCAAGGTAAGGTCATCGTAGAAGTACTTTTCGTAGTTGAGACGAATGTCGGCCAGAACCTTTTTGCTCATGGCCATGCTGAGTGTAATACCACCAGTAACACGTTGGCGACGTGCATCAGTGAGTTGGAGCTTCCCTTCGTCTGTAAGTGTGCCGTCACTGTGATTATTCATCATATCATAGCGAGCTAAGAAACTCACCTTGCTAAATGCTTTCTTCAGTGGTAAGTCGTAGCAAACAAAGGCATCCCAAGCATTCACGTTGTTAAACGCCTTGTTCTGATAGTGTTTGCGCAGATATTCGGCCTCGAGTGTCCAACGGTCGCGGTGAAAGGTAACGCCCCCATCGTATAAATATGTATGAATGCCGTTAGGCGAAATCTTTTGTACGGAAGCCTCCAATGTGAGGCCACAGGGTAAGAAGTATTGCGCCTTAGCAGAGAAGTTAAACTCCTTTGTCCAATAGTTCTTTTGATTAGTCAGTCCAGAACCATTAAATGCACCTGCCTCTATGACCAAGGGAACTTTGTCGAAAGTATAGCTACCATAAACGCCCACATCGCGCACGTTGCCTACTTGTTTGGCTATAAACGAACGGTTAGCGAAATACTGTTTATGCGGTGAACGGTGAGCATCGATACTGAAGGGAACGCGCATCTGACCAATGCGAAGGGCCACTCCCTTTGTGGGCAATACACCCGCGTAGGCATCAAGCATCTTGATTTGTCCTTCGTCCGAAAGGTCGATTTCGGCTTTATAGTTAACAATCGGTGTGACGAAACCGTCTAAAGCCACGCGAGCGGTGCGCACCTCAAAGCGGCTTTCCTTCTCGTTGGTTTGGTATTCCATTTTGCCTCGAATCGTTCCGCTGACTTTGGGTAAGTAGTCAAACTTCTTAGTCTTTACGGAGTCAGCGTTATCAGCCAATGCGAGGGCTGAACAACTCATAAAAAAGAGGGCGGTGAGTAAAGTTTTCATCTTGAGTAAAATAGGCGAGGTATCACGCAAGGGTGATGCCTCGCCAAATGTTTGTGTTATTTAGAGTTGTTGACGGAAGTTTTGTAGGGTGGTGAGTAAAGTTTCTAATTCAATAACCAATTGCTGTAACTCTTGTGCCATGTGGAGCACGAGCGTAAAAGAATTGAGATTATTGTCTTCGCCCTGAATGGCAACACCAATGTTTTGAATAAAGTCTCCAATGTGCTTCTTCGCTTCGTGACAGTTGTTAACCAATGCATCATTCTCAGTAGCGCGCTGATTACGTAGGTTTTCAGTCACTTTAGTCATGAGCGAAACCACTTCGTTGCGTACCTGACAGAAGCGTTCGGCCACTTCATTGTCAATGGGGCTAAAGTTATTGTCAACGTGTTCGCGTGCAGGTTCGGCCATTCGAATGAGTCCATAAAGCATCTGTCGCAATGAATTGTGAATCAAGTGGAAGTTCGTACTAAGGCGAATGGCTGCAACGGGTGGTTGAGAGCGACGTAAGCAAATTGTTTCGCGACGACGCAGACTCTTTAGTGTGCGCTTCTCTTGATTGAGGTCACGTAGAGAGTGGCGTAGCGGACGGAGCGACTCAGTGAAGAGACCGTTGCTACTTTCGATGAGTGCATTGGCATACTTGTTGAGCGTCTCGGCAATGCTCATGCTCATGTGGCGCGCCAACATCGGAATGATAGTCTTGCGGTCTTGTTCAGCCAACATCTGTTGGAAGAGAACGTCACCCTCTTGCAGCTCTTTTTGCTTCTTGCTAAAGCGTTGCTGACTGTGAATGATACTATAGATGCCTGCTACTACAATAATTACAACGGCTACGACGCCACCAAAGTTCATGACCATAGCTACAAAGAAGCATGCCGTAAAGGCTACACCGGCTGTGATGAACCAGCCACCAATAACGGTAAGCACCCCCGTGATGCGGAATACGGCACTTTCACGTCCCCAAGCGCGGTCGGCTAATGACGAACCCATGGCTACCATAAAGGTGACGAACGTGGTAGAAAGGGGCAGCTTGAGTGAAGTACCTAAGGCAATGAGTAAAGAAGATACGACCAAGTTGGTAGAAGCGCGACACATATCGTAAGCAGCTTGATTGTCAACAGCCTCTTCGGGCACTTGGAAACGGCTCTCAATGAAGCGTGCTACGGGTGCGGGAGTGACATTGGCGATAGTGGTGCCAATAGAGTTGCCCCAACGTACTAAACTGCGAGCCACCTTTGATGAGCCAAACATCTCTTCGCCCTCATTCTTACGTGAGAGTCCTACTTCCGTTTCGGTCACTTTGCGTGCCTTCTTAGAAGTGGCAAGGGCAAAGACCATGATAGCACCTGCTGCGGCTAAGAAGTAAATAGGCGTTTTGGCCGATTCAGCCAGTGACGACATCATAAAGGTGTCGGGCGTAAGGCCTGCACCATTCGTTGTAAAGTCGCAGTAAGAAGAGAATCCTGCCAAGGGCACACCAATAAAGTTAACTAAATCGTTGCCAGCAAAGGCGGTAGAAAGGGCCAATGTACCAATCAATACAATCACGCGGAAAACGTTTACCTTCAGCGTGTGTAGTATCTGCATGACGATCGTTGCTATGACAAAGATGCAACCAAGGATAGTAAGAATGTGTGTGTGAATGTAGTTCTTTACGTCAGCGCTCATAAATGAGAGATCCTTCAATCCCTTGAACAACATGAAGTAAAGAATGGCGGTAATGGCAATGCCACCGAAGATACCAATCTTATAACGTATGTTCTTGGCAATGCTAAACGTAAAGACGATACGAGTAAGGTATTGAATAAGTGAACCAAAGATAAAGGCTATGGGCACACTGAGGAAGATACCCATGATCACCTCTAAGGCCTTTGACGTGTTTAAGTAATCAGCCATGCTGAGACTGGCATCACCGCCTGCTACCTTTAACATCGTAAAGGCAAAGGCTGCACCTAAGAGTTCGAACACCATCGAAACGGTGGTAGACGTTGGCATACCGAAGGAGTTGAAAATGTCGAGCAACACGATGTCGGTCACCATTACAGCTATATAGATGTACATGACATCTTGAAAACTAAAATACTGTGGGGTAAAGATGCCATGTCGAGCAATGTCCATCATACCATTGCTCAATACGCAGCCGCAAAATATACCTATGCCCGCAATGATTACCAGTGAGCGGAATTTGGCTGCCCTTGAACCAATGGCTGAGTTTAAGAAATTCACCGCATCATTGCTCACGCCTACCCAAAGGTCGAATGCGGCAAGAATGAAGAGGAATATGACCATTCCTATGTACATCCATTCCATACTTTTGCAATTTTAATTAATTGTGTGTAGATTTATTATTTGTGTGCAAAAGTACGGTGCTGATGTTGTGAGTTTATTACAAAGTTGTTAAGTTTGTGTTAAGACGGATAAGTTGGGGCCTCTCCCCCTAAAATTCCTCCCCGACTGGAGAAGGGGAATAAGAAACCTCTACTTATTGCGTTTCTAACTGAAAATCCATTAGAAAACTAAAGAAGTAAAAGTAACTTGTTCCCTCCTTCCAGTCGGGGAGGGGTAGGGGAGAGGCCCTGGTTTATCGTTCGCATTCGCGCACCTTTTCTCGCCATGGCAAAATGAAAGCAAGCTTTCTTTTGCTCATTTGGCTTAACGAGAAGGTTCGGTTTTTAGAACACCCCCTAAAAGTGACTGATCTTAATGATTATTTGTCTTCAATGCCTTTATGACTTGTTAGACGCTGAATATGAGCGTCTTTGTAATAATGTTTTAAGATGTAGTCGTAAGTGTAGCCTTTATCAGCCATTACTGCTGCACCGATTTGGCAGAGGCCGACCCCATGTCCCCAACCAGCACCGATGAGTGTGAACTGTGCTGGGATGTTGGTGGCATCGTCAACATTGTGACGCTCAACGACAAAGGCCGAACTATAGAGGTGAGTTTTGGAGAGGATGCGGCGGATTTCGAGTTCTTTACCAACGATCCATTCAGTTTTCGTCCCCACAATGCGCAGCCGAATAATTCGTCCACTAACGCCGCGTTCGACAGGTTGCAAGTCGATGATTTCGCCAAAGTCCTTTCCTGTATGTTCATTGATGAGTTCTTTGATCTGCTGTTGTGTTAGATCAACGCGCCAACGATAGAAGTCAGTAGTTTCTTGGTCGTAGTTGTTGAGCACTTGCGACAACAAGTGTACATCGTGCGTATTGCAAAAGGCGGGGGGGGCCGTTCGTATCCATTGTTCAGCATTTGCTTCGATGGTGAGGTCGGGTAGGGAAGGGGTAACGTCGTCGCGAATGGGTTGTAGGTAAGGGTATTCCGTGTCAGACCAGCAACTACTAAAAAGTTCGCTTGCTCCACCACAACATTTTGAGAAGCGCGCATCACATAAGTGTCCGTCGTAGGTTAGTACCTCACCTGTAGTTTCGCGAACGGCTTGTTTGACTTGCGGCAGTGTACTGCGAGTGATGCCCTGGTAGCGTTGGCAATGGTCATCAGCACAGACGTCGTATAGAGAGTGGTCTGACCGGTCGTGCCATTTGATTGTCTCGCCTGGACGGTGAACAAAGTTGAAGAAATCGCTTGACGTACTTTCGCTTTCAAGTCGGTGAAGCATTTGGCTGTAAACCCAACTGCGTGATACGACGGCATGTGTCTTTAGTAGGTTGAGAGATGAAGAGGCGTTCATTTCAGATGATATAACGCTCTCAAGATAGTCTTCAACTGATAGTTCGTTGATGACTACTAACTTCTCTTCGTCAACGATGAGTCGCAACTTACCCTTAAAGGTTTGTTCTTCTTGGCGTTCCCAATGAAAACCGATGCCAATCGTGACGTCCTTGAGCGTGAAGGAGTCAGTTCCTTCGTTTTCAGGTATAAAGCAGAGTTCGCTGTATTTATTGCCATTCCATAGAATTGCCCCATCAACGCATTCGGCTTTTTGCTCGTTACTTACCGTTTCGCCTTTAGCAGAGTAGTGACCATTGAGCGTAAACTGAATGCTTTGTGCATGGAGTATACCAATGGAAATGTCGCGTTCGGCTAACTTCTTAAGTAAATTAGATTCAGACTTGGCGGTCCAATTATCTTTCGAGCTAGCATTGTTATGTTTGTGTCCATGCAGCCTTCGCGCGATAGCATTCATTTCGGATTCGCTAATAGTTACTTCGCGCAGAATGTTGGTAGCCAATTTTGCATTAAGTTTGTCAAAGTCCTCTTTGCGCGGTGTGATAAGGAGTCCACCCATGTCAATGGCTCCTGGACTGACGAGGCACTGCGCCTTCCCTTCTTCTGAATAACAATTAGGACGGTGCTTTTTGCGCACGAATACGACCGTTACGATGTAGTCGTCGGCCGTAGGCCCACCGTCTTGTCGCCACGACAAGATGTTTATGTCTGGTTCAGCTCGTTTGCTTTCAACTGGCAGTACGCTTATTAATTTCTTTAGCAAGATAGGATTGCTATCGCAAGCGGGGCCTTGAATGACGAATGCGGGGCAAGCATAGCCCTTGAGTGTGAATATACCGCCCGTCTTAGGATTGTATCCTTGCTCTTCGAGGTCAGCCTCTTCGTTTTTTGTAGAGGGATAGATGCGTTCTAATCGATTTTCGTACAACTTCCAATCTTTCTCGATGGGCACTAAGCCACGTACGCCAGCTTGCAAGTGTGCATGGTCGGGGGCAGAAGCACCACATCGTGCTCCGTTGTAGAAGACGAATAGTCCAGGCAGATTCCATGCAAGTTTATCAATGATACTTGTGAAGTGGCTAATGTTTTGTGCTACGTGATGCCTTGTCGGTATGGTGAAATGTTGCGGGAGAATGGGGTAGGGGTTAACCAAGAATTGTACGTTGCCTAATACGGGTAATTGTTTCTGCTTAGAAGGTCTGTTGTGATCACACAAGAAGCAAGCACGCTGCTTAAGATGTTCTTTGTCAATTTTAGCTCCCGTGCTAACAATGCGCGAAGGATTGAATTGCACACGTAATTCTCCGTTGTCAGTAGCTAACTCTTTGGTGATGACTGTCGCTTGTAGTGCTTCGTAGCGTTCTTTCGCTTCGTCCCATTGAGAAAGTTGTTGTTCGAAGAAGTGTTCAATCTCGTCCTGACTTAATGGGTGATTCCATTGGGCTATCAATGCCTTGCGAGCTTTTAGCTCGTAAGTTCGCAGTGTGTCTTTGTAAGCGTTGTTCTTGTTTTGCTTCTCAATACTGAGTGCAGCGTCAGAGTTGCCTTCCCAACGTCGGCAGAGGTAAAGCTCGTCAAAGATGCGTCCGATGCGATAGTGACGAGAGATAGTAAGGCCTAAAGCATAGTCCTCACCATAGCTTGTATTGGGAAATCCAATTTGTCGCAAGATGTCGGTTCGGAAAGCACGGGGAGCTCCCAATCCGTTTATGCGCAATGCATTGTTACGCCCATTTTCGGCAGTCCATTCATTGTGTGCGATTAATCCTGGGGGAAGTGTTTGTAGGTCAAAGTTAACCATGCGATAGCTACCTATCACCATGGCAGCGCGTTGTTGGTGGAACGCATTGACGATTTGTTGTAACGTTGAGGGTGAGGAGTAGAGGTCGTCAGAGTCGAGTTGGACGGCATATCGGCCGCAGTGTTCAGAACGTACGGCAAAGTCCCAGCATCCACCAATGCCTAAATCTGTCCGTTCGGGTTGTAAAAGAACCACCCTTTTGTCGTTATTAAAAGAAGCTACGGCTTCGGCTGTACCATCCGTAGAATGGTTGTCGATTACAATGACGTTGTAGTCAAAGTCAGCCTTTTGGCTTAGCGCGCTATGAATAGCATCTTTAATCGTACGAACGCGGTTGCGAACGGGAATAATAACGCTTGCTTCAACTGGGTAAGCACCTTGGTCTTCAGTATATTCAGCGTATTCATTAGGGGCAAGCCAAGCATTGATGCTTTTTAGATGTTCAGTACAAGCACGCTCCATCTCTATTTGTACTTCCCTATTTGAGGGATTCACATAGTCGAACTGCTTCTCGCCTGATAATCTAAGGTCGGTTTCAGTTTCTGTGTACAAGGACTCCCGAATGTGTTCGATTCGGCCTTTTGCACTAATGAACAAACGCAGTGCGTAAAGCGTTGCGTATTGATAACGAATGGTTTTGGATTGTTTGAAGAAGTCTTTTATTCCTTCGGTGTTGTAGAGTACAAGTGAACCAAAGTCGAAGTCGTCGCGCAAGGCGCCTTCTTGATAGTCGATGACAGGGTGTGCTCCGTTTCCGTCATTATGGTCGGCATACACCATGAGCGGCTCTCTGTCAGTGTTAAGGCATGAGGCGATTTGTAGGAAACGATCTAATGCTCGATAGGATAGTGTGAGCTTGTGATTGCTTAAATAAAAGAGTGTGTAGGGTGCAGTAAGCTTCTGACTTACTTGTCGAAGGAACTTAGCACTTGTAAGACTGTTTGATTGAATGATCTTACAATTATTACTTACAAACTTTTCAGCTTCTTGTACATGGTCATTAGAAACGACCAATAACAACGTATTTAAGAGCTCGCTCTCTTTTAAAAGCGTTATTATCGCTTCGTTTTGTGGAGAGTACGCTAGTACGAAATCTATATATTGATTCATATTGTATATAGTGATAGATGCGTAAAAATAACCTTTACAAAGGTAGATAAAGAACGTGAGCGAGCAAAGTAATTACGTAGTATTTTGTAATACTGCGGCTTTATCCGTATTTAATACCTATTAGTAGGTATTGTAAAGCCGTTTGATATTTGTAACTTTGCAAGCTAAAAACAGAAGTTAATCGATAAAAAGTAAACAATGAAATTATCAGATTTACATACTGGGGAACGTGGCGTAATTGTGAAAGTGGCTGGCCATGGCGGCTTTCGCAAGCGTATCGTTGAAATGGGGTTTGTAAAGGGGAAGACGGTAAAGGTAATACTTAATGCTCCTTTGCACGACCCTATAGAATATGAGATAATGGGGTATAAGATATCCCTGCGTCGTGAGGAAGCCAAGCTCGTTGAGGTGATTAGCGAGAGTGAGGCAGAGAATGATGTCCGTTTGCATCCTGAAGAAAGTTTGAAGGGTATTGTTGCGGGTAAAGATGAAGACGAAGAACTCAAATTGCAATTGGAGGCTCGTATGGAGCGCATGGCTGCAGATAAGCGTCGTGTGATTAATGTAGCCCTTGTGGGGAATCCAAATTGTGGAAAGACTTCGCTGTTTAATGTTGCCTCGGGTGGACATGAACACGTGGGCAATTATAGTGGAGTGACGGTCGATGCGAAAGAGGGCTTTCTTGATATGAAGGTGAAAGTTCGACGAAAAGATCAGGGCGAGGTCGAAATCTATCACCAGAAGTCGGGCGAAGGCTGTAGCGCAACGTGTACAAGTTGCACAATCGGAAGCGATTGCTTGAATAGTGCTGTCGAGGGGTATGAAGATAGGGTGTATCATTTTCGTATCGTCGACCTCCCTGGCACTTATTCACTTTCGGCTTACTCTCCAGAAGAGTTGTACGTGCGCCGCCACTTGATAGACGAAACGCCTGATATCGTTATCAACGTAATAGATAGTTCCAACTTGGAGCGTAACCTCTACCTTACAACTCAGTTGATTGATATGCATCAACGTATGGTGGTGGCATTGAATATGTATGACGATTTGCAACGTAATGGCGACCGATTGGATTATCATCAGTTAGGACATTTGTTAGGCGTACCAATGGTTCCAACGATTTCGCGTACGGGACAAGGCATTCGCGATTTGTTTGAAACGGTAATCGCTGTGTATGAAAACCAACACGACACTTCGCTTGAACGTCACATTCACGTTAATCATGGTAAGGAATTAGAACAGAGTATTGACAGACTGAAGTACATCTTTCAGAAAAATCAAGCTCTGCGCTCAAAGTATTCAACTCGTTATCTTGCTATTAAGTTTTTGGAGGGAGATACAGAGGCGCAGCGTTTGGTAGAGTCTTTGCCCCAACATGATGAACTCGTAGCTGCACGATATGAGGAGAATAATCGGTTGAAGGAGGTCTTACACGATACTCCCGATAATGCCATCACAGATGCAAAGTATGGCTTTATACAAGGAGCGCTTAAAGAAACGTACGAACCCCATGTGGCTCGACAGGGACGCACCGTGACGGAGAAAATAGATGCCTTTGTTACCAATCGCTATTGGGGCTTCCCATTGTTCTTTGTCGTACTTTTCTTAATCTTCTTCATCACCTTCCAAGTGGGTGCTTACCCTATGGATTGGATAGATTGGTTGGTTAGTCAACTTTCAGCCTTTGTGCAATATGTAATGCCTGACGGAATGTTGAAGGATATGATCATTGACGGTGCTATAAGTGGCGTGGGCGCAGTGATAGTATTCTTGCCCAATATCATGATCCTCTACTTATTTATTTCATTATTAGAGGATTCAGGCTATATGGCTCGTGCAGCATTCATAATGGATAAGTTGATGCACCGCATGGGATTGCATGGTAAATCGTTTATTCCCATGGTGATGGGCTTTGGTTGTAATGTGCCTGCTATTATGGCAACACGAACAATCGAAAATCCCAAAAGTAGATTGATTACCATGTTAATTACACCGTTTATGTCGTGTTCTGCTCGAATACCTATTTACGTGGTCTTGGTGAGTGCATTTTTCCCACAGAATGGTGCGGCGGTGATGTTAGGATTATATGCGTTAGGCATCTTAGCAGCTATACTTATGGCACGTGTGTTTAGTCGCTTCTTGATGAAAGGTGAGGATCTGCCTTTTGTTATGGAACTGCCTCCTTATCGCATGCCAACGGCTAAGTCGGTGCTTATGCATACTTGGGAAAAAGGTCGTCAGTATCTGCAAAAGATGGGAGGAATTATTCTTGTATTCTCATTGATTATATGGGCATTAAGTTATTTCCCTCATTCGAGTGTAGCAGACGCAACGCAAACGAAACAAGCTGCAGTGGAGCAGAGTGCATCAGTTGATGAACCTGAAGATTCTTACTTACAGTCTTTGGGCCAATTTATAGCTCCCGTGATGTCGCCCATGCATTTTGATTGGAAAATGAGTGTAGGCATCCTTTCGGGTATCGGTGCAAAAGAGCTTGTTGTTAGTACATTAGCTGTTATGTATGCCAATGAGGACGTTGATACAGATAGTGCTGCAAGCGATACACACTTATCGCAGGCATTGCGATCGAATATGACTACTGCTTCAGCTTTGGCCTACTTAGTGTTTATCCTATTCTACTTCCCCTGTATAGCAACTATTACTGCTATTAAGAATGAAAGCGGGGGCTGGAAGTGGGCGCTCTTTACTGCAGGATATACTACACTATTTGCCTATGTGGCTTCTTTGCTTACTTATTGGATAGCAGTAGCTTTTGGAGCTTAAAGTAAATAGTTAAGTAAAAGTTTTTGCACGCTCAACAAATAACGAAGCAAGTTATTTGTTGAGCGTTTTTTTAGAAGTAAGTTTTGGATGGGTATCAGAATGCCTGCGAAATAGGACGGAGAAAGAAATGTTGGCTCTGTAACGATTAGTGTGGGTAAAATAAATCAATTGTGAGCGCTGGGAATAATCGCAATTCTTAAGGATTGCGTAGGCGCAATAAGTCGTTGTTTGTATTTGTTGTTAAGAACAAATCAACTTACACAAATCGCTATAGCGTCACAAAAACTTTATACGAATGTAACAGAAATTTAACAAAAGCCTTTGCAATTAACTTCGCATATACTAATTTTGCAGCATAACATTTGAACCCACGTTATATGGATTTCTTTTATCTTGGAATACTAATATTCCTTTTTGTATTAGCCACGTTCGACTTGTCGGTCGGTGTGGCCAATGATGCAGTAAACTTTCTTAGCCCCGCTGTGGGAGCCAAGGCTGCAAAGTTTCGCACCATTCTTGTAGTAGCTGCAATCGGTATCTTTGTTGGTGCAAGTACATCAAGCGGTATGATGGATATAGCGCGCCATGGTGTGCTCAATCCGCATTATTATTCGTTAGATGATGTGATGTGCATCTTTTTAGGCGTAGCTGCTACTGATGTAATATTGCTTGACATCTTTAATACGTTAGGCATGCCTACGTCAACCACCGTATCAATGGTGTTTGGCTTGTTAGGTGGTAGTACAGCACTCGCCTTTTCTAAAATATTAAGCCACGGCTTAACTTACGCTCAACTCATTAATACCGATAAGGCTTTGAGCGTTATAATCGGTATATTCCTTTCTGTCGCCATAGCTTTCGTGTTTGGTCTAATTGTAATGTGGATTGCACGTTTAATCTTTACATTTCAATACAAGAAGCACCTTCGTTATAGTATAGCTATCTTTGGCGGTTTGAGTATTACTTCTATATTTTATTTCTTGTTGGTAAGTGGCTTGCGCACAAGCCCTATGCTTACTTCCATAGGTTGGACGCCTGAGTGGATTGACCAAAATCGCTTGAATATTTTGTTAGTTTGCTTTGGCTCGTTTACGGTGATAATGGAAGTGTTACATTTACTGAAAGTAAACATTTTCCGCATCGTCGTACTGTTTGGCACTTTTGCGTTGGCTATGGCCTTTGCAGGTAATGACTTAGTCAACTTTATAGGTACGCCTTTAGCTGGCCTTGAGTCATTCCTTGATTATTCTGCAAATGGGGCTGGTCAAAATGCGAATGATTATATGATGACAGTGTTAGCAGGCGAAAGCCAATTGCCGTTCAAGCACTTGTTCCTTATAGCAGCAGGTGTAGTCATGACTGTGGCCATTTGTACTTCTAAGAAGGCACACAAGGTGGTTGAGACAACGGTCAACCTCTCGCGACAAGATGAGGGAGAAGAAGTATTCTCTTCATCGCGTTTAGCACGTCGCACCGTTCGTGCTGTGTTAAATACGACCAATGCCATGTCAAAGCACGTCCCCAAGTGTGTATCAAATTGGGTGAATACACGTTTTGACCAAGAGGGCGTTGTTATGGCCGAGGGCGCAGCTTTTGACCAAGTGCGTGCTGCTGTTAATTTGGTTATGGCAGGTTTCTTAATCGTAGTCGGCACGTCTTTACAACTTCCATTGTCTACCACCTATGTAGCCTTTATGGTAGCTATGGGTTCTTCGTTAGCAGACCGTGCATGGGGACGCGAGACTGCAGTTTATCGTATAACGGGTGTTATAACAGTAATCGGTGGTTGGTTTATTACAGCTGGTGCAGCCTTTATTGTAAGTTTCCTCATTGCAACGATTAATCATTGGGGCGGTTTCTTCGCCATGATATTGGTTATGTGTGTAGTTGCATTAGTAATAATCAACAACAACCGCAAGTTTAAGCAAAAGCGTGAACAGGACAATGTTGATTTGCTTTTCCGTCAGTTGGTACGCAGTCATGATAAGGCCGAAACGTGGCAGTTGCTCTTAGAGCATGTACGTCGTACGCAAACGGATATGCTTACCTTTACGCGCACTACATTCCGCAACATTACGCAGGGGTTAATGCATGAGAACATTCGCGCACTCCGTACAGCGTCACATGATATCGAAAATGAGAAGAGTGTATGGAAGCGTTATCGTCGTAAGGAAATTCTTGGTATGCGTAAGATTGACTATCTCGTTGCAGTAGAAAAGAACACTTGGTTCCACTTGGGCTGTAATAACTCGACGCAAATTATATATGGCTTGAAGCGTATGCTCGAACCATGTGTGGAGCATGTTGACAACAACTTCAATCCTTTACCACAAGATTATGTGGACGAGTTTATCCCCGTTTGCAATGACGTAGATAAGTTCTTAGAAAGTGAGCAACGTATGATTTCAACGGGCAACTTTGAGGGTTCTGACGAACTTCTAGTGCAAGGTAATGCCATTAAGAGTCGCATCTCGCAAATACGCCACGCACAACAAGATCGTATTCAGCGTGAAGACTCTAACATTAAGGTCGCTTTGCTCTATCTTTCTACCTTACAAGAGACTCAAGAGTTAATGTCGGCAGCACGTCATATACTTCGTGCAAGCAAACGATTCCAAACTCAGTAAACTGATTTTGTTGATAGTCTTTTTCTTTTGAGAGAAAAGAACTTGATGAAACGAGTAAGTTAGCATCTGTATGATTTATGGGGCGTTCTAGGCTCCAGTTGTTCAGAATGCTCAGTGTGCCTCGTGCATCTTGCTCCTGCCATTTTCAACGCGCGTGGTGTCAACATTTATCATCGTAACAAGCCGCTTACATGCTTCGTCTTTATTGACTAGTAGCATGTGTGCGGCTTTTGTGTTGTATGGGGCGCGTTGTCTTTTTCCTAGAAAAAGGGAAGAAGCGTGATGGTAGTGTACTGCTGGTAGACGTTTTGCTCTGATTGATAGTACACAAGATGTTGATAATAGCAATAAGGATATTATCGGACATCAATAAAAGTATGAAGCCCTACATCGACATAGCCGACACGGCTAAGAAGTCAGCGATACGAATGGTTAACAGGTAGCGAGTGTACGTATACAAAAAATGCGTTCCAAATTGCATGCAATTTGGAACGCATTTTTGTAAATCGCTGATAGTCAGTAGTATTGGTGGACCAGGAGGGGGTCGAACCCTCGTCCAAACAAGGAAACCGCAAGCTTTCTACATGCTTATCACAGACTAATGTTTTCGAGCGCGAAGAAGACCTGTGCCACCGATTCGCACCTTAGCCTTAAGAGTAAGATTCATCATAGTTGTAAGGCCCACTATGACTAGCTCCGACTTATCTGCACCACCACTATCAAGACGTTTCGGAGCAAGAGCTCTTGGGGTGATGTCTCGTTCCGCCACCTTGTGACGGAATAAAGCTAATCTACTATTCTTCGATTAAGCAGCGAGAGCAAAGTTGTTTTCGCCAGTTAAATTGTCTGAAGGCCGAGATTAAAGTGCCCACCTCCAAGGCGCACTGCATGCTTACTTACCATTTCGGCTTGCTGTCAAATCCAGTCTGGCCCAAAATGGGAAGGGGTGGTAGCGGAAAAGTAGATAATGGCGTGTTGGCTATTATTCATATTTACCACCCTTTTGGGTGCAAAAATAGTGTTTATTTTGCTTTGCGCCAAAAGAAGGCAGCACAAAAGTGTTGCCTTCTTGGATATAATGGTATATTTTTATGCATTTTTTACACCCAGGTGGTCCATGACGAGGCGGATTTCGCCATAGCTAAGGTCATCGCCTATGGTGGCTCTGGCTTCTGAGAGGGGGCAGGTCAGTAGGTTGTCGTGTTGACTAAAGTAAGCCTTGATGCGGTCGTAGGCTTCGGGGGTGACGAGGTCAGTGAGACTGACTTGGCCAGTAGGGATGAAGCGGCTGAGGTGGGTGAGTATGGTAGAAGGGGTGAGCTCGCGCAGGCGGGCTATTTGGTCGATGGTCATGCGATCTTCCTTGAAGAGGCGTAAGGTGGCATCGAAGGTGGTCTCGCCAGGGTTTATGATTGGTTTGACGGGTTCAACGCTCGCTTCTTCTATGCGGCCTTGGCGCTTGTCGTCGAGGTATTGGGCAATGAGTTGCAAGAGGTCGGGGCCGTACTTCTCGATACTGCGCGCTCCGAAGTAGGGTATCCTCTTGAGTTGGTCGGGGTGAGTCGGGGCGAAGTTGGCGAGCGTCATCATGGCCTTGGTGTTGAGCACGGTGTAGGGCGGTAGGTGTAGCTCGGAGGCGCGCTTGAGGCGCCACTCTTTGAGTCGATAGTAGAGGGTGGGGTTGGTGACTTCGTCGGGCACGGTGAACTTGTGTTGCTCTGCGTGTGGCGAACGGCTCGTGCGCGCTTTGCCCTTGGGGACTGTGTTTTCGTTTGCTTCGAGTAGGAGGCGCGCTTTGGTGTGGAGGAATTGGCTTACGCTAAATCCGGCTTCGCTCGTGGCCTCAAGTAGCTTGATGTGGAGCTTGAATTGGGCGAGGGCGTCGGTTCGGGCAGCATTTTCGCGCTTGCTGAGTTGGGCGTTGTCGATGTCGAGGTGGATGGCTTGTAGAAGGTCGCGCACTTCGTAGAGGCAGTCGATGAAGTAGTTAGCGCCTCGTTGTATGCGGTCTTGTAGGTGATCATCGGTCAGCTGTCCGTCGTTGGCGGCGAGTAGGGAGGCATACTGCTGGTGGAATCGGCTTGAGACGTTCATGACGCTGAGGTCGAACTTGCGGAGCGCTGCTTCGAAGCTACGTGCTGTCTGTGCATAGAGGCTGGTGAGATGTTCTTGCAGTAGGCGGGTGTAGCTTGAGAGGAGTATGCGCTCCTTGTCGAAGGTGAAGAGCTGCGTGAGTAGGTTGGCACTATAGGCTTTGCGAAGGGTGGTTAGCCTCTCGGGGCTGACGGTGCGGCGTTGCATCTCGGCGGTGAAGGCGTTGAGGGCCTCGTCGGTGATGATGGCGCTGGGGGGAATGGGGGTGGTGAGAATGATGCCTTCGAGTGTCTTGCAACGGCTTAGCGCTACGTAGGTTTGGCCGTGGGCAAAGGCGCCTGAAGCGTCGATCATTACACGCTCAAAGGTGAGGCCTTGGCTTTTGTGAATGGTGATGGCCCAGGCTAACTTTATGGGGTATTGGGTGAAGGTGCCTTCTACTTCTTCTTTGATCTCCTTAGTCTGTGGGTCGAGCGCGTAGCGTGTGTTTTGCCACTCTTCGGGCTGGACGTAGATGATCTTATCGGGGGCGGTATTGGGGCGTACGCTAAAGCCATGGTCGTTGATTTCGACTACTTCGCCTATCATGCCGTTAAAGTAGTTTTTGTTGGTGTCGTTTTTGACGAACATGACTTGTGCGCCCTGCTTGAGTGTGAGGATGGGGTCGGTGGGGTAGGCTTGGTCGGAGAAGCGGCCTGCTATCTTGGCTTCGTAGGTGAAGGTTGGCGAAGGGAGTTGCTCAAGTTCGTGTGAGTTTACTTGTTGGGCTTGCCAGTTATGGGTGACAAGGCGTATATAACCTTCTTCTTTGCGGGGGGCGAAGTTGGGGAGGTAGCGTTTGTTGAGTTCGCTGAGCGTTTGGTCGGTGGCTTTGGCTTCGCGTACGTTGTTGAGTAATGTGAGGAAGTGGGTGTCGCTTTGTCGATAAATCTTTTCGAGTTCGACGGTGACGTAGTCAGTCTGCCTGAGTGCTTGACTACTGAAGAAGTAGGGCGTATCGTAGTAGGCGCTAAGTAGGGTCCACTCTTCTTCCTTTACGACGGGGGTGAGCTGTTGCAGGTCGCCAATGAGTAGGAGTTGTACGCCACCAAAGGGGCAGGTGTTGTGACGGTAGCGTCGTAGGGCATCGTCGACGGCATCGAGTAGGTCGGCACGTACCATACTTATTTCGTCAATGACAAGTAGGTCGAGGCTTTGGATAAGCTTTATCTTATCCTTATTCATCCTATAGTTTCGCTGCTCTTGCACTTTCACTCCTGGAACGTAGGGACCGAAGGATAGCTGGAAGAAGGAGTGGATGGTACTACCTTGTGCGTTGATAGCAGCAATGCCTGTTGGGGCGAGTACTACCATGCGCTTGGGTGACTCGTCGCGTAATTGCCGTAGAAAGGTGGTTTTACCCGTGCCTGCGCGGCCTGTAAGGAAGAGGTTGGTATCGGTCGTTTCGATAATCTTACGAGCTAATTCTTTTTGCTGATTTTCCATTGGGAGAGGGGTAAATAATGTGTGAATGTGAGAATGTGCAAGTGTGCAAATGGTTGAATGAAGCTTTTAACTGAGCGTACAAAGGCGACATTCGCACATTTACACATTGACTCGTGGGGGGCTTACCTCGCTTTTGTCATGCGTTTGAAAAAGTTACGTCCAAAGTCGTGGTCGGCATTGATGGCTTTGATTAGCTTTTTGGCTCCAATGATTTTGCGTAAGCGTTCCATATATTGCTTTTCTATGCGCGTGGCCTTCATGTTGAGTTCTGCTATTAGGGCGAGTGCGCGCTGACAGTCTCGTTCGGACATGTTTGGTTGGGTGGCATTCCTAAGTGTACGTACTTTTTGGTGTTCTATACTACGACACTTTTCGCGCATTTCGAAAAAGAGAGGGAAAAAGTTTTTGCTCTCTTCGGGTGTGAGGCTTGCGATTTTGCTTATGTAGGCCATGAGGTGGACCTTGAAGTCTTGCAGATTGAAAGGGGCGCGTGGCTTTCGTTCGTTGTTGTGATTGGTTATACAATTTTTATCGTCTTGTACTTTGGCTTGATGGATGTCGTTGGCTCGTAAGGGGAGGTTGATGATGAAGCCAAGTAGTAAGGTGAAGAGTAGAAGTTTAGTAGTCGCTTTCATAAGCCCAATATTTTGTATCGGTGTTGTAATAATAGTCGAATACTGCTTCGGTATTGTTCGAAGTATTCGTTGTGGTAGAACTTGCTACGTACACGTTAGTTCCTTGGTGCTGGGGGTGCTGTTCATGGGCGTAAGCGAAGATGAACATGAGTGCGGCACAACATGCAACTCCTAACCATGGTATCCACCGAATGATGGGCATCTCGTGCTTAATAAAGGTATCTCTCTGTTGAATACTGCGCATCATGCGCTCGGTAAACTCCTCGAAGTAACCTTGGGGGATCGTGAAGGGGTTATGTTGTGGGGCGGGGTGTGAAAAGTCAATATGTTTCATGTTTCCTTTAATAAGAAATCTCGGTTTGTTTAAGGTTAGACGCGAAAGGTGTGGGTTCGTTTAATCGTGTTCGGCAAAAAAGAGTTCTATTTTCTTTACAGCAATGTGGTAGGAGGCTTTTAGTGCTCCTTCGCTTGTGTGGAGGAGTTGGCTTATTTCTGTGTAAGGCTTTTCTTCAAAGTATTTTAGATTGAACACGATGCGCTGCTTGTCGGGGAGGGAGGCAATGGCTTGTTGTAGAAGTAGTTCGGCTTCATCTCCGTCAAAGTAGGGGTCGGTCTCGAGTGTGCGCACTTGTTCGTTGGTGTTCGCGTTGATACTCTCTGTAATGCTTTGCTTCTGTAGAAGACTTAGGCTCTCATTGGTGGCAATGCGGTATAGCCATGTAAAAATTTGGCAGTCACCGCGAAAAGTATCGAGTGCCTGCCAAGCTTTCATGAAGGTGTTCTGAAGCACGTCGTCGGCATCGTCATGGTATTGTACGAGGCGACGAATGTGCGTGTAAAGTTTCGGTGTTAAGTCGTTTACCATTTCGGCAAAGGCTTGCATACGTGTCTGTGGATTCTGCAACAAATTGATGTTGTACATGTGTGTTGCGCTTATTTGTAGTGATGTACGTGCAAGGTGGGTTAACCTGCGATGTTGACACGTCTTGTAATTTGCCCAATGTTGATAAGGTATATGCCTTTGCTGAGGTTGACACGAATTGTCTTGTCGTTGCTATCGATAGCGACTTCGCATTTGAGCTTCCCAACGATGTCGTATACTTTCAATGTCTGTCCTTGACATGCTGTGGCGTGTACTTGTATGCCCCCTTTCTGAATAGAGAGTGTGAAGTTGCTCGCTTCGTTGATTGTGCTTATTGTTGTTGCTTCGACTTGAGGCGCTTCGTCTGAGGGTAGCGTGATAGGGTTAGCTTTAGCTAAGGCGGGCAAAGCTAACATAGTTAGTGTAAGGGCTAATATGCGTAGTATATAATGATTCATGATCAAATGATGTTTTTACGTATGGGCAAAGTTATTGTTTCCTGTCGTAAGTAACAAATATTTCTTTCTTTTTTTTGCGGGCTTTCATTTAGTTTGTACTTTTGCTCGCGATTTTTAATAATAAAATAAGAATGGTTCCAGTACAATTTATAATACAAGCGGCGACGGCTGAGGCGTGTATAAAACAGGCTGAAGCGGTGTTGACAGCGGGAGGAAAATGGATAGAGCTATGTGTGGCATCTTTGTCATCGAAAGAGGCTATGGAAGTATCGGCATACTTGCTGAAACGGTGTCATGCGTGTGAAGCCACATTTTGTGTGGTGGACGATGTGGATTTGTGTAGGGAAGTGGGCGCAGATGGCGTATGTCTGACGAGAGAGGATTGTCGCGTAGATGAAGTGCGTGAGGCGTTAGGCCACGAATTTATTATTGGTGCAACTGCAAGCAGCTTTGAACGGCTGAAACTACTGAAACGCATGAGTGCTGACTACGTAAGTTTGTGTACTACAGAAGGGTTTGAACATTTAAGTGAGGTAATACTTAAGGCACATGATGAGCAACTACGCTTGCCTATTTCGGTACAACTCGCTGGTGCGTTGGGGTATGTTGATGCAAAGAAAGTAATAGAAAGCGGAGCAGACGGGGTAGCTATGAATTGTAGCGCAGTATTACCGGTGAATTTAGAAGAGGTTGTTAACACGTTGTTACACCTTGATGATTAATTGTGTAGGAAAGAATGGAAGAAAAAGTAAAGCAAGACCTTTATCAGTATTTGTTGCGGTGTGGAAGTATTGACGAGCGTTTGCCTGAGTGTGCAGATGTAGAAGATAAGTGGAATGGCATAGCAGAGGCTTATTTACCAGATGGTATGCGTGAGTTTGCTGCTTACCCTGTTGTGTCGCTTGGCTGGATGATGTTTATTGGTATGGCAGTGGCTAAATATTGGGACACGGATTGGGAAAGGTATGGCGCAGTGGACAACCTTTATGAGCAGATGCGTGCGCAGCGAGGATATGATTGCTTAGATGAATATGTGCTTGAAGACGTATTGCAAATGAAGGGGGACGGACTTGATCAACTGAATAAATTAGTGGCGGAGTGTGCCTCACGAACGAATAATGTATTGTGTCATTCACAAATCGAAGCGGGTACAGCGGCAGCTTTCAAGGCTTATGTGGCTTGTTTGCATCAGTTGTATTTAATGGGAGCTGCAGTGCAATTGAAGCGAATGGGTTATCATATGGAATTAATGTAAAGAGAGTTGGTTAGCGCGTAAGGTTATTTACTTAAGTCTCGGATTTAACAAAAGCGGGCTGAACTTGAGTTAATGAAACATTGATGTTCAAAACCCAAAGCGCGAAGCGTGCCTTAATGTTCATTCCTGTCTTTTCGATAAATTGAAGTTTGAAATCCTCTGCAAAATGTTTCAGAACGTCCTAAATAGACATTGGGATTACGTATATTTTACCTTTGCATATTTTATGTTTCATGTTTCATTTTTATGTTTCAACTTATTGATTATCAATACTTTT
>OMDK01000163.1_pt1 | contig 34458 bp, 25 predicted proteins | sample 1645201 | NCBI WGS metagenome assembly OMDK01 (sample SAMEA103958151, study PRJEB25191) | human gut metagenome
TGCTTTCGAGTCCTTCGATGGCTGTGGTAACCGTGATGGCAGGGGTGATGATTCCGTCTGCCAGCAATGTGCTTGCGCCGATGATGGCCAATATGTAAATCCACTTGCTCTTGAGTCGGCGCAATAGGGCGTAAAGGGCAAGAATGCCTCCTTCGCCATTGTTGTCGGCACGCAGTGCCACGCATACGTATTTGATGGTGGTCTGCAGAGTGAGTGTCCAGATGATGCAGGATAATGCGCCCAGTATGGTGCTCTCGTCGATGGTCTCGCCTGTATGGAGGATGGCCTTCATCACATATAGGGGTGATGTTCCGATGTCGCCAAACACGATGCCTAAAGTGACGAGCAATCCTAAGAAGCCAATTTTATTATGGTTGCAGACTACCGATTTTTCTGTATCTTCTCTCATGTTTTTCTCTTTTTTATTAAACAATGTTATCCTTTGGATTATCAAATTGTCCGCAAAGGTATAAATATGAGAGGTAAGATATGATTTGTTTAACAAGAATTATCTTATTTAACATCTGTTCTTCGCTCTGTCTGCCATTATCTCTTCCATGTTCTCCTTGGCCCAGTTGATGATGTTTTCCACGAGCGGCAGGAACGAGATGGCGCGTGGTGTTAGGCTGTATTCCACACGTGGGGGGATTTCCGGGAAGACTTCACGGCTTATGAAGCCGTCTTCTTTGAGGGTGCGGAGCGTCTGCGTGAGCGACTTTTGCGATATGTCGGGTATCTGACGTTGCAGTTCCTTAAAACGCACAGACTCCTTGTGCTGCAGGTTGTACAGCACAAGGAGCGACCATTTGTCGCCTACACGCGCAAGGACGTTGCGGATAGGGCAATCGATGAATAAAGCGTCTCTTATGTCTCTTTTGTTCTGTTCCTTTTTTTCGTTCATTATTTGTCTAAGGGAATGATGTTGGCATCTTCCATAAAGTCTGTGATAGGCTTCGACTCGTACTGAATGCACATCATCACCATGTCTTTGTCTGAGGTGTTGCGCAATGCACGTACTCCTGCTGGAGATACACGGATGATAGACCCTTCGCTTACGGCTGTTTTCTCGCCGTCCACTTCATATTCGCCTTCGCCCGAGATGATCACATAAAGTTCTTCGTGTGTCTTGTGCGAATGAAGGAAGGGTGCGTCTTCGCCAGCAGCAATACGCTGCAACGATGCTTCTGCACCGGTCATTCCGAGTTCCTTACCAAGGAATATCTTGCCTTCTACGTTCTGCCAACCATTTAGGTTCTTGATTGCATAATTCTTCATGTCTTTCTGTTGTCTTTATTGTTTTGTTTTGCAAAATTGCTCTGCAAAGTTAATGACATACAGTGGATTATACAAGAAGGCACTTATTGTTGCCTTAGTTACCTAAAGGTTAGTATTGGCTATGTCAGATGCTTACGGATTTTACTTTAATATATTTTAATTATTTATTTTCTGCCATTTTGGGTGTCTACCGTTTTGGCGTTGTCGGTTGAGATGGCAACTGCAGGTCATTTGATGAATGACCATGTGTTACGAGTGTTATGTTCTTGTTTTTAAATCGACTGATATACAAACCCTAAACTGGATGTATTCGGTTCTTGTTAAACTTCACCGTTCGCGTCCGCTGTCCGATCGGGTTGCGTTCGCCGTCCGATCAGATTGCGTCCGCCGTCCAATCGGATTGCGTCCGCCGTCCGATCGGATTGCGTACGGGTGACGATGACTTTTGCAAAAGAGTTACTATAGTCCGCACAACATTCTGTACGGGCAAAGCTCACACTTCTTTCTGTCGTCAGTGGGCGTGAAGGCGGCGTCGGGGGAATACATGTCGGCTACGGTTTCCTTCAGTTTTGTGAGGAACTCCTCCTCGTAGACCGTCACGTCGCTTATCGGGTGTTTGTCGATGCAGAGCGTCGGGTCGTAGTCGTTGGTTGCGGCTTGCTTTATGAAAAGCAGCGCGGGGCTGACGGCGTCGTTAGCCGCGTTCCACTCCTTCGAACGGCTCACGATGAGCGAGTAGAGTATCGCCTGCAGGAAGTAGTTGGAGTGCTTGCTGGCGATGTTCTTCGGGTCGAACACCTCCTCGATGCTCTTTATCGCGCTCGACGGCTTGTTGCCCGTCTTGTAGTCGACTACGCGTATGCGGCGCTTGCCGGTCTGCTTGTCGGTGACGGCATCGAGTCGGTCGATGATGCCGCCTATGGTGAGGTTGTACTGCTTGGTTGGTGCACTTGAGACAAGTGCACCCCCTTTAAGTGCACCCCCTGAGGGGATGGTGAACGACAGTTGTGTGTACACCTTCGCTTCTTCCTCCATAGCCAGGATGCTGAACGGGCAGAGCTGCTGGTCTATCTTCAGCAGCTTGGTGATATACTCGATTATCACCTCGCGGTTGATAATCTGCAGTCCGTTGTTGGTCTTGCATTCCTCCTCCTCGAAAGCGCGGTCTACGACACTTGCCAGCAGTTTGCGGTTGCTGAGATAAGCCTGTATGTGAGCCTTCTCAATAATCGGACTATGGTCGGTGATGTCTTTATATATAAGGTAAGCTGCGCGGTGGAAGATGTTGCCGAACATGCGGTTGTCGATAGTCTCGGGGTCGCTGTCAGGCTCCTTGATGTGCGCTATGTATTGGTAGTAGAACGCCAGCTTGCAGCGTATGTACGTGTTGATAGCCGATGGCGAGAGGCGGCTCATCTCCTCGAGCTTGCTGAGGGCAGTCTCGTCCTTCTCTATGGCTTTCGGCATCAGAGGCGTCGGCTGGTTCTTCGCCGTCAGACTGTAGTGGTCTATCTTCTGTCCGCTCTCCACGAGCAGCTGCAGCATGAAGCGGCTCATCTCGCCGGTGTGTCCGTTGTCGGTAGAGTTGTTGTAGGCGATGGTGATGTCGCCGGCGCGCTGCAGCAGTCGGTGGAAGTAGTAGGAGTAGATAGCCACCTTGTTGTCGATGGTGGTGAGTCCGTGCGCCTTGCGTATGGAGTAGGGTATGAACGACGAGTCGTTTACGCCCTTCGGCATGTTGCCCTCGTTGCACGATAGCAGCAGCACGTTGTCGAAGTCGATGTTGCGCGTCTCGAGCACACCCATTATCTGCACGCCCACAACGGGCTCGCCGTGGAACGGTATCGACGCTGCGCCTACGAGCTGCGACACCAGTCGGCGCAGCGTGGTGTTGTCGACGAGGAGGTCACCGCTGTCTGCTAATGCAGCGAGGCGGTTGAGTATGGTGAACATGCGGAACACCGACTCCTGCGTGAGCGCATCGCCCTCCTGCTTTGTGGCTATGCCCACCTGCTTCACGAGTGTGGCAATATGGTGCAGAAGTGCCGCACTTGTAGGAGGGTATGGCATTCCTGCCATACCCATGCACCCTGAATTATCTCCTATTATTTGCTGTTCTTCTTTTTGGTGCACTTGAGACAAGTGCACCCCCTTTAAGTGCACCCCCTTTAAGTGCACATCATTCATCTCCTTTAAGTGCACCTCCTGGAGGTGGCGTGCGTAGGGATGCGCCATGAGCTTCTTAAGGTAGTGGGGGTTGAAGGCGGTGCCCTTCTTGCGCAAGCCGAGCGTGTAGAGGTCGAAGAGCAGCATCACGAGCGACGCTACGGGCGTCATGGCGAGCGGGAAGCCGCTCGTTATGTTCACCTTGTCGGCTTCGGGCGGCAGACTGTGCATTATGGGCAGCAGTATGCTCTCGTCGCACATCACGACGGCTGTCTTACGGCCAGCCTTGTAGCGGTCGTTCTCCAGAAGCCAGCTGCTCGCGAAGCGCGCCTGCGCATTCTCCGTGGGCGAGGATATGAAGCGTATGCGTTTCGGTCGGCGCATGTTGGCGTAGATGTCGCGGTCGGTGTTGTCGAGTTCGTTGGGGAAATCGGTTAGGTAAGCGGCGAACGACGCCGTGTTGTTCGGAATCGAAGCTGACTGCTGCGCTCTGGCTGTCGGCATGTAGTATTCGTCGAAGTCCCAGTAGAACTTCGCCTTGCCCTCCTTCATCAGTCGGCTGAACAGCACACGCTCCACCTTCTGTATGAGGTTGAAGCCTACGAACAGATACTTGTCGTACTTTAGGTGAAGCATCTCCTCGCTTGCCACCTTTCTATATATGGCGCCCTCGTAGCCTATGCCCTGCTCGGTGAGGCGGCGGTTGTAGTCGTGGTAGATGTCGCCGAAGTGCGACCACAGACTGAGGAAGCGCTTCTTCAGTTCCGACTCGATGTCGTCGCTGAAGTTGGCGAAGAAGCGCTTCAGCATCTCCTTCTGCTCGTCGTCGAGATAAGATATGTCGTCGAGCTCGTGAATGTCCTTAAGGTTGCAGAATATACTGTCGGCGTCTGCCATGTTCTTGTCGATGTCGTCGAAGTCGGCAAGCAGCAGCTGTCCCCAGCCGTAGAAGTGGTCGAGCGTCTCGTCGATGCCCGTACACTTCGTGAACGACTTGTGTATGTCGCAGATCAGTTTTATAGGGTCGGCTGGCTTGAGGTCGGTATGCTGGCGGAAGAGGTCGCTGATAGTGATGTAGGCAGGGCTCCATACGGGCTGACCCACAATACGTGCAAGATGTTCGTTGAGGAACAGAGCGGCGCGCTTGTTCGGGAACACCACGGCGATGCGCGAGAGGTCGGTGCCGTACTTGCCGATTATATCTTCTGCGACATATTCTAAGAATGTCTTGTTCATGTTGTTTTCCTTTTTTTGTTAAACTTCAACGATGTTGTCCGAATAGACGTACCAGAGGTAGCCCTTCACGTCGGTGTAGCCCATGTCGTGTGTGAGCGATATGTAGCGCCGCACCTGGTCGGTGTGCTCGGGCTGCGGCTTGCCGAACTTGAAGTCGACGATCTGCACCTCGTCGCCGCGCTTCATCACGCGGTCGGGGCGGTGCTCCGTCAGCTTGTCGGTGTGTGGGTCGTAGCTTAGGATGGAACACTCGTTGAAGAGCGTCCAGCCGCCCCCGAACCACTCCTTCACCTTTGGGTTAGAGAAGCGCTTGTGCAGCATTTTCTTCAGTTTGTTCGGCGTGATGACGCTCTCGTCGAACAAACCTTCCATCTCCATGTCGTGCAGACAGCTGTCTACGTCGTCGGCTGTCTCGATGTTCGAGAACAGATAGTGGAGCAGCAGACCCGTCTTGATGTACGACTGCTGCTCGGCCTGCTCGTCGTCAGCCTCGTCGTTGATGAAGTCGCGACTCTTGTTGCTCTGCTTGAACTCTACGTTAGAGGCGTAGGTCTTCATCGGCAGCAGGATGTTCTCTACGTGCGGCGTGAAGATGTTCGGCTCCTCAGCCTTTTTCTTCTCCTTGGTGGTGTCTATCTCGCCATAAGTTAGGGTGATATGTTGAGATGGTGAGGTGGTGAGATTGGTTGGTGCACTTGAGACAAGTGCACCCCCTGAGGTGGTGAGTTTTGTTGGTGCAGTTGATACAACTGCACCCCCTGAGGTGGTGGGGTCGCCTTCGAGCGAGCAATCGGGTAGCTGCATGTCGCTTATTGCTTCCTCTATCACGTACGAACGCAGCGATGCGTTGCCGCGGCGTGCGAAAACAATGAGGCTGCGCTCGGCGCGGGTGAACGCTACGTAGAGCAGGTTGAGGTTGTCTACGCAGTTCTGCAGATGCTCCACGATGTAGTCGCGCTCGTATATAGTGCCCATCATCTGCTTTGCGCTGAAGTCTACCGGCACAAGCGGCAGCTCGTTGAACGGAGCCTCCGTAGGTTCGCACCATATAGTGTTGGTCTTCTCCATGCGCCAGTCGCAGAACGGAATGATGACGTGCTTGAACTCCAAGCCCTTACTCTTGTGTATGGTGATAAGGCGAATGCCGTCGATAGAGCGTGCCTGGATGGTGTTCGATGCGAAGTTCTCGTTCCACTCCTCAACGAAGTCGTCGAGTGTGGCTGTGTTTGAGGTGAGGAAACTGGTGAGGCAGTCGAAGAAAGCGTATACGTAGGCGTCTTCGCCCACGATGCGCTCAAGACTGAATATCTTGTAAAGACGTTCGGCAAGTTCGTAGATAGGCATCACGAGCAGTTCATCGCTGTGGTCGCGGTAGCTGGCAGGCAACGCTTCCTCTACGCCCTCCTCGGTAGAAACCATGCGGTTGGCAGCTTCGAGGTCTACGCCCTTCACCTTCGTGAGGTAAGCTTTTGCGATGTACGCCCTTGTCAGCTTGTCGTCCTGGTGCGTCAGCGAGTGCATCGCCGCTACGAGGATGTTCAGCGCCGTAGAGTTGTCGAGACGGAAAGCCTCGTCAGACACAATCTTCAGTTCGGGACGCACACAGGCGAAGTGCTCCGCAATCTGCTGTATGGTGTTGTTGGAGCGCACGATGATGGCTATGTCCGACGGGTCGGCGCCGAGTTCTATCAGATGGTCTACTGTCTCTACCGTCTTGTTCAGCGTGATGTCGGTGTAGTCGTCCTGCGGAAGCAGTTCGATATGTACGTATCCGGAGTCCTCGCGCTTGTCGGGCACCTGTTGGCACACGTCGGCATACGCACTCTTCAGCTGTTCGGCAAGCTGCATGTCGTCCTCGCCGCAGCACTCCTTAAGATCATTGAACTCTATCTCGGCGGCACGCTCGAAGAAAGCGTTGTTGAAGTTGATGACGCGGCGCGACGAACGGTAGTTGTGCGTCAGCGTGCGTATGTCGAGCATGTCGCTCACCTGCGGAAACTCGCCCTTGATGTTGTTCAGCATACGCCAGTCGCCCGAACGCCAGCGGTAGATGCTCTGCTTCACGTCGCCCACAATCAGGTTGCCGTGCTCTTCGCTGTGGCTCATGCACTCCTCGAGCAGCACCTTGAAGTTCTGCCATTGCACGGTGCTCGTGTCCTGGAACTCGTCGATCATCACGTTCTCCAGATGCGAGCCTATCTTCTCGAAGATGAACGGCGAGTCGGTGTCCTTGATGAGCGAATGGAGTAGGGTGTGGGTGTCGCTGAGCAGGAAGCGGTTTGCCTCGACGTTCATCTCGCGCACCTTCCGCTCAATGCTGTTGAGCAGGCGCAGCTGGTTGAGATGCTTCAGCGTGAGCACCGCCGATGCGTACATCTTCCAGTTGCTCTTGCGTGTAGATTCTGCCTTTTCGAGAAGCGGCACGATGGTTTCCTCGGCGAAGTGGCGCAGCGATTGCGGCGCACTCTTCTTCGTCCAACAGTCGGCAGAGCTTTCGTCGAGCGCCTTCTGCACTCTGCCCGTGATGATGCTCTCGTCGTATTGTCCGTTCTGCAGTTTGATGAAGTAGCCGGCAGGTCCCGACTTGCCGTAGCTGAGGTCGGTGATGTCAACACCTTCCGTTTCGAGAGCCTCGAAGAACTCCGCCGCAACGCTTTTCAGTTGCTCCTCTGCCTCGTCGCGTATGGCTCTGATGCGCTTGGTGTACTGCTCGAAGAAGCCCTTCTCGTGCAGCAATGTGTTAAGCTCCTTGCTCTTTGTCTTGTAGAACTCGCGGAAGATGTTCTCGCCGAACGACTTTATGTAGCCGATGACGTTCCAGTTCTTGTCGTCGTCTATGTTCTCCTTTATATAACCGAGAATCCACTTCAGTAGCTCGTCCTTTTCGCCCAGTTCGTCAATCATCTCGTCTACGGCGATGCTCTCAATCTGTCGGTCGTTAAGCTCGATGCGCAGGTTGGCCGTGAGGTCGAGTTCGCGTGCAAGATTGCGCAGCACGCTCTGGAAGAACGAGTCGATGGTCTCGATGCGGAAGTAGCTGTAGTTGTGTACAATATTAAAAAGAGCGATCTTGGCGCGATCGGACATAAACTGTTCGGTCACACCAAGTTCGCTCTTTATCTTTTCTATATAATCCTTCGACTTCGGGAGCTGCTTCCATATACCATAAAGCTGACTGAGGATACGTGTCTTCATCTCCTCAGTAGCTTTGTTCGTAAACGTAACAGCGAGTGTCGAACGGAAACTCATCGGGTTCTTGATGAGCAGTTTTATGTATTCTACGGATAGCGTGAATGTCTTTCCGCTACCCGCACTTGCTTTGTATACGGTAAGTGCTTTCTCTTCTGTCGGTGTCATAATGGATTGTTAGTCAATACGTGTGATAGTCATGGCGATGTCCTCAGTAGGACGGTCGGCACGGTCGGTGTCGACGTTCTGTATAGCGTCTACAACGTCCAGTCCTTCCTCTACCTCTCCGAACACGGTGTACTCGCCATCGAGGAACGGAGTGCCGCCAACTGTTGTGTAAGCCTCCATCTGCTCTGCGCTGAAGCCAACGGGATTCTGCTTGCATATCTCCTTCGCCTCTTTCATAAGGCGCTCCTGCATCTCCTGCAGTCCGGCGCGGTCGCGGTTCTTGCGCATCTCCATAATCTCCTTCTTGTAGTAGGTCACAAGGTCGTTGAAGGTGATGGTCTCCTGGTTCTGCTTCATCTGCTTCTCCATCTGCTTGAGCTGTCCCTGGTTGTACTTCTCGCCGAGCACGATGTAGAACTGGCTGCCGCTCGACTCCTTGTTGGGGTTCACCTCGTCGCCTAAGCGTGCTGCAGCAAGAGCGCCGCGCTTGTGGAAGTGTGTAGGCGTGAACTCAGCCTCAATAGTGTAGTCGGGGCCGCCTGCACCAAGCTGCTTGCCCTTTGGCGCATTTTTGCTGTCGGGGTCGCCGCCCTGCACCATGAAGTCCTTGATGACGCGATGGAACAGCGTTCCGTTGTAGAAGCCCTCTTCAACGAGCTTCAGCATATTGTCACGATGTTTCGGGGTGTCGTCGTAGAGGCGCACGATGATGTCGCCCTTCGGTGTCTCGATCTTTATCTTTGCCATTGTTATAATATATATATGTATGATTAATTGTTTATACTTGTGAGTTTTGTTGTCAGTATTTATGAGATTTGCCGTCTCTATGTATAAGTGAAGATTAATATGCAAAATTAATTATTATTTCTGTGAATGGCAAACAAAGTGGGCATAATAAAAAGATGTGTTATAAGTAAGTAAATAGCAGGATATTTCATTACAAATAAAAAAGTTTATATTTTTTCGGAAAAATAGTTCTATGTAAAAATAAAAGTATACCTTTGTAAACAATTTGATTAAATAAAACTAATTTGTTATGGTTAAAATCACTTTTCCTGATGGTTCTGTTCGTGAGTATGAACAGGGCGTGACGGGGTTACAAATCGCCGAGAGCATTTCGCCGGCTCTCGCTCGCAACGTTGTATCTTGCGGTGTCAATGGCGAAACCGTTGAACTCAACCGTCCTATCAACGAGGATGCAACTATCGCTCTTTACAAGTTTGAGGACGAGGAAGGCAAACACACTTTCTGGCACACTTCTGCTCACCTCTTGGCTGAGGCGCTGAAGGAACTCTATCCTGGCATTCAGTTCGGCTTTGGTCCGGCTGTGGAGAATGGTTTCTTCTACGACGTTATGCCGAAGCAGGGCGATGTTATCAGTGAGAACGACTTCCCCAAGATTGAGGCTAAGATGAAGGAACTCGCTAAGAAGAACGAAGCTGTCGTTCGTCGCGAAGTGTCAAAGGCTGAGGCTCTCGCAGAGTTCAAGGCTGATGGTCAGGAGTACAAGTGCGAGCATATCGAGGAAGACCTCGAGGATGGCACAATTTCTACATACACACAGGGCAACTTCACCGACCTTTGCCGTGGTCCGCACTTGATGAACACAGGTGCTATCAAGGCTGTGAAGATTACAAGCGTAGCAGGTGCTTTCTGGCGTGGCGATGCAAAGCGCGACCAGATGACACGTATCTACGGTATCTCGTTCCCGAAGAAGTCGATGCTCGACGAGTATCTCCTCATGCTTGAGGAGGCTAAGAAGCGCGACCACCGCAAGATTGGTAAGGAGATGGAACTCTTCATGTTCTCAGACCGTGTAGGTAAGGGTCTGCCTATCTGGCTTGCTAAGGGTACACAGTTGCGTCTGCGCTTGCAGGAGATGCTCCGCAAGATGCTTAAGCCGTACAACTACGAGGAGGTTATCACTCCGGGTATCGGCGGCAAGAGCCTTTACGTAACATCGGGTCACTACGCTCACTACGGCAAGGACGCTTTCCAGCCTATCCACACACCGGAGGAGGACGAGGAGTATATGCTCAAGCCGATGAACTGTCCGCACCACTGTGAGGTGTTCGCACGCAAACCGCGTTCGTACAAGGATCTGCCGTTGCGCATCGCAGAGTTCGGTACCGTGTTCCGCTACGAGAAGAGTGGCGAGCTTCACGGCTTGACACGTGTTCGTACCTTCACTCAGGACGATGCTCACATCTTCGTGCGCCCAGAGCAGGTAAAGCAGGAGTTTGAGAACATCATCGACATCATCCTTAAGGTGTTCCGCATCTTTGGTTTCGAGAACTACGAGGCACAGATTTCACTTCACGACCCGAAGGATACTGAGAAGTACATCGGTAGCGAGGAGATTTGGGCAGAGAGCGAGAACGCTATCCGCGAGGCTTGCCGCGAGAAGGGTCTTGAGACTCACGAGGAAGTAGGCGAGGCTGCGTTCTACGGTCCGAAGCTCGACTTCATGGTGAAGGACGCTATCGGCAGACGTTGGCAGCTTGGTACAATTCAGGTTGACTACAACTTGCCGCAGCGCTTCAAGCTCGAGTATACTGCAGAGGACAACTCTAAGCAGACACCGGTTATGATTCACCGCGCTCCGTTCGGTTCGCTCGAACGCTTCACAGCCGTTCTTATCGAGCACACAGCAGGTCACTTCCCGTTGTGGCTCATCCCTGATCAGGTGGCTATCCTCCCGATTTCGGAGAAGTACAACGACTACGCTCGCGAGGTGAAGACATTCTTCGACAAGGCTGGCGTACGCGCACTCATCGACGACCGCAACGAGAAGATTGGCCGCAAGATTCGCGACAACGAGCTCAAGCGTGTTCCGTACATGGTTGTAGTTGGCGAGAAGGAGGCTGCAGAGGGTCTCGTTTCTATGCGTAAGCAGGGTGGTGGTGAGCAGGCTACCATGACTAAGGAAGAGTTTGCAAAGCGCATCTGCGACGAGGTTGCAGAGCAGCTGAAGCTTGCTGAGGATTAAACTACGTAGGAGTCTACGGCATCCTTGCCGTGGACATGTGGTATGAGAAAGATTGCTCACACCTCCTATGCTATAATTTATCAATGCCCATTAATCAGATTTCATTGTCTGACTAATGGGCATTTCTTTTGTCGCTTTTTCAAGCGAAGTTGAGGTGTTGAGATGGTGAGTGTTGTAAGATGTTGAGGTGTTGAGATGGTGAGTGTTGTAAGATGTTGAGGTGTTGAGATGTTGAGGTGAATAAAAATGGGGCAAATTTTTGCTATTTCGCATATAATAACTAATTTTGTACTTATGAGTGAACCATTAGCTGAAAGAATGCGCCCGCGCTCGTTCGACGATTATGTCGGACAGCAGCATTTAGTGGGCAAGGATGCCGTGCTGCGCAAAATGATTGAGAGCGGACGCGTGTCCTCCTTTATATTGTGGGGACCGCCCGGAGTGGGCAAAACAACTCTCGCACAGATTATTTCGCATCGTCTTGAGACACCGTTCTACACGCTTAGTGCCGTGACGAGTGGTGTTAAGGATGTGCGCGACGTGATAGAGCGTGCCAAGAGCGGACGCTTCTTCAATTCGGCTTCGCCTATTCTCTTCATCGACGAGATTCACCGTTTCAGCAAGTCGCAGCAGGATTCGCTGCTCGGCGCTGTGGAGCGGGGCATCGTCACGCTCATAGGTGCCACCACAGAGAACCCGTCGTTCGAGGTGATACGCCCGTTGCTCTCGCGCTGTCAGCTGTATGTCTTGAAACCTTTGGAGAAGGAAGACCTGCTGCAACTGCTCAACCGCGCAGTTACAACCGACGTTGAACTCTCGAAGCTTAATATCCAGCTGAAGCAGACCGACGCCTTGCTGCGCTATAGCGGTGGCGACGCCCGCAAGTTGCTCAATATTCTACAGCTTGTTGTCGAGTCGTGTCCCGGCGATCAGATAGTGATAGACGACGAGATGGTTGTGGCGTGCCTGCAGCAGAACCCGCTTGCATATGATAAGGAAGGCGAGATGCACTACGACATTATATCGGCGTTCATAAAGAGTATACGCGGAAGCGACCCTGACGGCGCACTCTACTGGATGGCGCGCATGATAGAGGGTGGAGAAGACCCGCAGTTCATAGCCCGTCGCCTCGTCATTAGTGCGGCGGAGGATATCGGACTCGCCAACCCCAATGCACTTCTGCTTGCCAACGCCGCCTTCGATGCGGTGATGAAGATTGGTTGGCCCGAAGGACGCATACCGCTGGCTGAGGCTGTGGTGTATCTCGCTACGAGTCCGAAGAGCAACTCGGCGTATCTCGGCATCAATCACGCCTTGGAGATTGTGCGTCAGACTGGCAACCAGCCCGTTCCGCTCCATCTGCGCAATGCTCCGACGAAGTTGATGAAGGACCTCGGCTACAGCGATGGCTACAAGTACTCGCACGACTATCCCAACCACTTCGCGCCGCAACAGTATATGCCCGACGCGCTTAAGGACACACGCATTTGGCAGCCGCAACACACGCCCATTGAGGAGCGCCAGTATCAGCACATGCTCCAGTGTTGGGGCGACAAATATAGAAACCAATAAATTTACAGGAATATGAAGATTGTTGTATTAGACGGTCAGGGCGTCAACCCTGGCGATATCTCTTGGAATAGAATTGAAGAACTCGGCGAACTTACCGTTTATCCGCGCACTGCGCCCGAAGAAGTGCTACAGCATGTTGGCGACGCAGAGATTGCGCTTACTAACAAGACGGTGTTCGACGCCAATATCATAGCCCAGCTCAAGAACACGAAGTATATCGGCGTGCTTGCCACAGGCTACAACGTGGTAGACACAAAGGCGGCACGCGAGCGTGGCATCGTTGTGACGAACATTCCGGCGTACAGCACAGACAGCGTTGCACAGATGGTGTTCGCCCACCTACTCAATGTCTCTAACCATGTAGACCACTATGCTGAGGAGACACGCAACGGCGTATGGAGCCGTTGTCCAGACTTCTGCTACTGGAACACACCGCTCTTCGAACTTGCCGGCAAGACTCTCGGCATTGTCGGACTCGGACATATCGGTATGAAGGTGGCGCAGATAGCGCAGGCGTTCGGAATGAACGTGCTTGCCTACACAAGCAAGAGTCCCGACCAGCTGCCCGAATGGATTCGCAAGACTACGCTCGACGGACTCCTTGGCGCTTCTGATGTCGTGTCGCTGCATTGTCCGCTAACAGACACAACGCGCGAGCTGATGAACAGCGCTTCTATCGAGAAGATGCGCGACGGCGCGATACTTATCAACACCGGTCGCGGACCGCTCGTGAACGAGGCTGATGTTGCCGACGCACTTGCTTCGGGAAAGCTCGGCGCCTACTGTGCCGACGTGCTCTCAAGCGAACCGCCATCGGCGTCTAACCCGCTTATCGGTGTGCCTAACGCATTCATCACGCCGCACGTGGCTTGGGCTACGCTCGAGGCTCGTCTGCGCTTGATGGACATCGCCGTATGCAACATCAAGTCGTTCCTCGCAGGATCACCCACTAACGTTGTAAACTAAGAATGATGCCTACAGAAGATATCTACCAGCCCTTGCTCAATGTCATCGAGTTTCTCGGTACCTTCGCATTCGCCATCTCCGGCATCCGCCATGCCGCAGCCAAGCGCTTCGACTGGTTCGGCGGCTTCGTCTGTGGCGTTGCCGTAGCTATCGGCGGCGGCACGCTGCGCGACATAATGCTCGGCGTAACGCCGTTCTGGATGACATCATCCATATACCTCATCTGTACGTTCATGGCGCAGATGTTCGTCATCGTCTTCGCGCGATCGCTGAAGCGACTCGACAACACGTGGTTCTTCTTCGACACGCTCGGCCTTGCGCTATTCACCGTGGCAGGCTTGCAGAAGACGCTCGACTGCGGTCATGCTTTCTGGGTGGCAATCATCATGGGCACAATCACCGGTTCTGCCGGTGGTGTGATACGTGACGTGCTTCTGAACAACGTGCCCGTAATCTTTCAGAAGGAGATATACGCTATGGCGAGCATCATCGGCGGACTTGCTTATTGGGCGCTCGTAGAGCTTGGTTGCGACATGACAATCTCCGTCATCATCGCCTTCCTTCTCATCGTAGTCATACGCATCCTCGCCGTGAAGTATCACATCTCGCTGCCCGTGCTGCGGGGAGAGGAATAAGCATTACATATTATTATATAAAGATAAAGCCCGACAACATGGAGCAGACACTCCGTGTTGTCGGGCTTTTTATTGTTTGTGTAGCGGAGTCCTTAAGGCTCCGCTACACGACTTGTCAAATGATTTGCTAAATAAGATTTGCCGAATTGTCGCCAATCTTACTTGATAAGGTCAACCGAACGCTTCAGGAACGAGTCGAGTGCCGCACCCTTCAGCATGCCGTTCTGCAGCAATGCGAGGTCGATGAGCTGATGAACCACCTTGTTGCCGGCAGCGTATGCGGCGATGATGCCGTTCTTCTTTGTGCTCTGCTCCTCAATAGACTGCTCCGTGTTCTTAAGGTCGTCCTTCTCCTCCTGCGAGATTTCCTCAGGCTTCTTGCCGTTCTGACTCTGGTGCAAAGCAGCGAGGCGTGCTTCGAGACCCTTCAGTTCGCTCTCTACCGGCTGCAGCTCTGCTGCGCATGCTGTTTTGCCGTCCTCGAGCACCTGCTTGATGAGTGGGTGATCGCTGTTGAGCACGAGGTTGAACGCATCAGGCATCTGTGCGTAGAACGCCATGCCAGCCTGGAACTTGCTTGCCTCCTTCATACGGCGCATGTACTCGCTCTGTGTGATGATCACCGGCAGCGTCTGCTCGCCGAGAGCCTGCACGTCTACGTAGAACTCTGTCTTCTCCATCTTCGGCAGCTGTGAGCGGAACGCCTGCTCAAGGTTGGTACGCTCGTCCTTAGCGAGTTCACTCTCCTTCTTGTCCTCCTTCTGTATGAGGCGATCTATGATGTCGGCGTCCACACGCGAGAAGCGAGTCTTCTCAAGCTTCTGCTCGAGCATCGAAACCATCGGGTTGTCGAGCTGTCCGTCGAGCAGCAATACGCTGTAGCCCTTAGCCTTGGCAGCCTCGATGTAGCTGTACTCGCCCTCTTTGTCGTTGGCGTAGAGATAGATGAGGTTGCCCTCCTTGTCGGTCTGGTTGTCCTTGATGAGCGTCTTGTATTCGTCGTATGTGAAGTATTTGCCGTCTACATCCTTCAGCAGCGCGAAGTCCTTAGCGCGGTCGTAGAAGTCTTCCTGCGAGAGCATACCGTAGTTGATGAAAATCTTCAGGTCGTCCCACTTCTCCTCATAGTCCTTGCGGTTCTCCTTGAAGATAGCTGCGAGACGGTCTGCCACCTTCTTTGTGATGTACTTAGAGATCTTCTTCACGTTGGCGTCGCTCTGCAGATAAGAACGGCTCACGTTCAGCGGGATATCCGGCGAGTCGATAACACCGTGGAGCAGGGTGAGGAACTCGGGCACGATGCCTTCCACCTGGTCGGTTACGAACACCTGGTTGCAGTAGAGCTGAATCTTGTTGCGCTGCAGCTCGATGTTCGACTTGATGCGCGGGAAGTAGAGAATGCCGGTGAGGTTGAACGGATAGTCGACGTTGAGGTGAATCCAGAACAGCGGCTCGTCCTGCATCGGGTAGAGTGTGCGGTAGAACGACTTGTAGTCTTCGTCCTTCAGCGTGCTCGGCGCCTTTGTCCAAAGCGGCTCAACGTCGTTGATGATGTTGTCCTCGTCGGTCTCCTGCTGCTTGCCGTCCTTCCACTCGGTCTTCTTGCCGAATGCAACGGGCACAGCCATGAACTTGCAGTACTTGTTCAGCAGCTCCTCAATCTTCTGCTTTTCGAGGAACTCCTTGCAGTCGTCGTCGATGTGCAGCACGATATCCGAACCGCGGTCTGCCTTTTCTACGTCCTCAATCTCGAACTCAGGGCTACCATCGCAGCTCCACTTCACAGCCTTTGCGCCCTCTTTGTAGCTGCGTGTGATGATGTCTACCTTCTTGCTCACCATGAACGACGAGTAGAAGCCGAGGCCGAAGTGTCCGATGATAGCATTGGCGTTGTCCTTGTACTTGTCGAGGAAGTCGGTAACGCCAGAGAATGCGATCTGGTTGATATATTTGTTAATCTCCTCCTCGGTCATGCCGATGCCTCGGTCGCTGATGGTCAGCGTGCCTTTCTCGGTGTCGAGGCTTACGCGCACGGTGAGGTCGCCCAGTTCGCCCTTGAAGTCGCCGCGTTCGGCAAGCGTCTTCAGCTTCTGTGTAGCGTCAACGGCGTTAGACACCATCTCGCGGAGGAAAATCTCATGGTCTGAATAAAGAAACTTCTTGATGACAGGGAAGATGTTCTCTGTCGTTACTCCAATATTGCCTTTCTGTGCCATAGTATGAATTTGTATTTTTACTTTTAAGTTTTGTTTTTCTGATTTATAATCATAAACTCATATTACAAATAGTGTGCCATTGCGACAGAAAGGCTCAAATTATGGGCAAACCAGGGCTATACAGACAGTTTTTAGTGTGAAGTGTGCCAAAAGTTGTCATTGCTTTTAGAATTTTACATATCTGAGTACGCTACGGATATGTGCATTTTTAAATGTTTTTAGCTTTTCATCTTTTTACTTTTACATGCAAATATAGTTTTGAAAACTTCCGCAAAAAAACTCATTCTGGAGAAAACGGAAGCGTAAAACGAGCGTTTTTGTGGTTCAGCGCAGCGAAAAATCTGCAAAAATCGAGACTTTTCAACCTAAAACGATAGGTTTTGCAAACTTTTCGTGAGACTTTGCAATATAAAACGTGAGACTTTACCCGGTAAAAGCATAGCTTTTACATGGTAAAGTCTCACGATAAGTTTGGTTTTACATAAGAAAAAATTGCACACTTTAGCGTTTATCGCCGCAAGGTGTTGTAAACCATATGTTTACGGCTGCACGCTCAAAACTCGCGAAAAACCGACAACGTATTTTGTTTTTGATTTTGCGGGCACTCCTGAGCGGTTAAAATGTGCAAATATCGTCTTGGCAAAAAGTATGCCAATAAAATGAAAGAGTTACGGGCAGGTATGCTGTAGCCTCCTATTTATCCGTCAATCTCCGAGAGTTCGAGCCAGCGCATCTCTTTCTCCTCCAGCTCGTCTTTCACGAGCGGCAGACGCTTGCTCTTTTCTGTCAGTTCGTCGATGGAGAGCGTGCCGCTGCATAGTGCCTCTTCGATGGTCTTCTGCTCCTTTTCGAGCGCAGCAATCTCCTTCTCAAGGCGTTCGAACTCGCACTTTTCCTTGTATGTCTTCTTGCGGCGTTGCTCGCCTACGAATTCGCGCTTCTCCTTCTTCTCGTTATCGGCAGCGTTGTTCTTGCTCTCGGCAAGTTCCTTCGGTTTCAGCGACTCCCACTCGCGGAACTGCGTGTAGTTGCCGGGGAAGTCCTTTATCTCGCCTTCGCCGCGGAACACGAGCAGGTGGTCTACAATCTTGTCCATGAAGAAGCGGTCGTGCGACACGATTATCACGCAACCGGGGAAGTCCTGTAGATACTCTTCGAGCACCTCGAGCGTCTGTATGTCGAGGTCGTTGGTAGGCTCGTCGAGCACGAGGAAGTTGGGGTTGCGCATCAGCACCGTGCACAGATAGAGCTTGCGACGCTCGCCGCCGGAGAGCTTGTAGACGTAGTCGTACTGCTGCTCGGGCGTAAAGAGGAAGTGCTGCAGAAGCTGCGTTGCGGTGATGTGTTTGCCGCCGCCGTAGTCGATGTAGTCGGCGATGTCGGCTATCACGTCGATGACGCGCTGGTCGTCGCGGAACTTCATGCCATCCTGCGAGAAGTAGCCGAAGCGCACGGTGTCGCCAACGTCGAAGCGTCCGCTGTCGGGCGCCACTTCGCCGAGCAACATCTTTATGAATGTAGACTTGCCCGTGCCGTTGTTGCCCGCGATGCCCATCTTCTCGAAGCGCTGGAAGTTGTAGTAGAAGTCCTTCAGTATCACCTTCTCGTCGAACGCTTTCGAGACGTACTGGCACTCGAATATCTTCGAACCGATGTACACGTTCTTCGACTTCAGGCGCATCTGTCGCTCCTCGATGCGCTGCTTCGCCTTGCTCTCGAGGTCGTAGAACGCCTCCTCGCGGTAGCGTGCCTTGTGTCCGCGTGCCTGCGGCTGGCGGCGCATCCACTCGAGTTCGCGGCGGTAGAGGTTGTTGGCGCGCTCTATCTCGGCGCGTGTGGCGTCGATGCGCTCCTGACGTTTCTCCATGTAGTACTGGAAGTTGCCGCGATATGAATAGACGGTATGGTTGTCGAGTTCGAGAATGATGTTGCAGACACGGTCGAGGAAGTAGCGGTCATGCGTCACCATGAGCAGCGTCTTGTTGCCGCGCTGCAGATAGCCCTCAAGCCATTCTATCATCTCGAGGTCGAGGTGGTTTGTAGGCTCGTCGAGGATGAGCAGGTCGGGCTCGGTGATGAGTACGTTGGCGAGCGCGATGCGCTTCTGCTGTCCGCCGCTGAGCTGTCCCATAGGCTGCGTGAGGTCGGTGATGTGCAGCTGCGTGAGTATCTGCTTAGCCTTCAATATGCGGTCGGGGTCGCCTTGATGGTTGAAGCAAGCGTCGAGCACCGACTCTTCGGGGTCGAACTTTGGCTGCTGTTCGAGAAAGCCGACCTTGATGTCGCGGCGGAAGATGATGCTGCCCGAGTCGACACTCTCCTTGCCCGAGAGCAGCGAGAGCAGTGTAGACTTGCCCGTGCCGTTCTTGGCTATCAGACCTACGTGCTGGCCTTCGGCTATAGAGAACGAGATGTTCTCGAACAGAACGTGCGCACCGAACGCTTTCGATATGTTTTGAACGTCAAGTAATGGAGTCATTTATTCTGCGTCTTTAATTTCGTTCAGTATGTTTCCAATGTAGTCGAGCACCTCGTCACGGCCGGTTTTCTTCTCCGAACTGGTGATGAAGTAGGGCGGCAGCTCCTCCCACTGCTCCTTAAGCGAGTTCATCCACTTCGCTGCGTTCTGCTTGGCACGCACAGGTCCGAGCTTGTCGGCCTTGGTGAAGATGATGGAGAAGGGCACCGAGCTCTCGCCGAGCCAGTTGATGAAGTCGGTATCTATCTTCATCGGGTCGTGGCGGATGTCGATGAGCACGAAGGTGTTCACCAGTTGCTGGCGCTGCAGAATGTACGATGTAATCATCTGGTCGAGCTTCTTCTGCACCGTCTTCGAACGCTTTGCGAAACCGTAGCCCGGAAGGTCTACCAGATACCAGTCGTTGTTGATGATGAAGTGATTGATGAGTAGAGTCTTGCCCGGTGTGGCAGATGTCTTTGCAAGGCCCTTGTGGTTGCAGAGCATATTGATAAGACTCGACTTGCCTACGTTGGAGCGTCCGATGAACGCGAACTCGGGCTTTGTGTCTTTAGGACACTGGCTCACGGTGGCAGCCGATATCGTGAATTCTGATTTCTTTATATCCATATTCTATGTTGTTTCGTTTTTAGTGAATGAATTGTTATTCGTATTGCATTGTCTGCGTCGTGTGTATTATTCGTAACGCATTGAACGTGCGGGGTGGATGTGCGAGATGAGGTAGCTCGGAGCTATGAGCACCACGATGGCTATTAGCATTGTGGCTACGTTGAGCGCCACGACGAACAGCCAGTTTATCTCCACCGGAACGGTGTCGACGTAGTAGGTCGCGGGGTCGAGCTTAGCAAAGCCGGTGAAGTGTTGCAGTATGACAAGACCCAAGCCCAACAAGTTGCCCCAAAGCAGACCCTTGCCGATGATGAAGGCGGCGAACCAAAGGAACGTGTGGCGCACCGTCTTGTTGCGTGCGCCGAGCGCCTTGAGTATACCGATCATCGTTGTGCGCTCAAGTATGATGATGAGCAGACCGGATATCATTGTGACAACGGCTACGGCGGTCATGATGGCGAGGATTATCCACACGTTGAGGTCGAGAAGGTCGAGCCATGAGAAAATCTGTGGCGACAACTCGCGTATCGTTTTCGACGAGTAGGTGGCGCCGTTGCAGTCCATTGTGCGGTTCACTTTCTTCACGATGATGTGCTCCGTGTCATCGAGCTTGCTGAAGTCGGCTACGGTAAGTTCGGCTCCCGACACCTGACCGGGACTGAAGTTGTTCAGCTTAACGGCTGTATACAAGTCGCAGAAGCAGATAGCGTTGTCGTATTGCGAGAGGTTGGTCTCGTAGACGCCCGTGATGTTGAAGCGGCGCGCTCTCACTCCGTTCTCGTCAATGAAGTAGGCGAAGATGCGGTCGCCGCACTTTGTCTGCAGCTTGTCTGCCATCGACTTAGATATGAGAATCTTGTTGCCGCTCTTCTCACCAGAGAACTGCGGTATGTAGCCTTCCACCATGTTGCTGTGGATGAACGTGGTGTCGAAGGCTTCGTCAACACCCTTGAATGCAACTCCAAGGAAGTCGTTGTCGGTCTTAAGTATGCCTTGCTTCATGGCGAAACGCTGCACATGGCTCACGCCGTCAATGTGTTTCAGCACATTTACCATCGAATCGTTGATAACGATAGGTTGGTCGGTGGCTGATGTCTGCAACGCATAGAAGTTGGCTATCTGTATATGACTGCCGAAGCCTACAACCTTGTCGCGTATGGTATGCTTGAAGCCAAGCACTACGCACACGCTGATAATCATCACAGCCAGTCCGATTGCTACGCCCATCGTGGCTATGCGTATAGCGGGCTTCGACACCTTTTGGCGGTCGCTTATCTGGTTGGAGTATATGCGGCGGGCTACGAAAAGCGGAAAGTTCATAGTCTTCTGTTTGGTAGTTAAAAAATAAGGAGCTAAGAAGTTGAGCCGTTGTTATGGCTTGTTGTATCTGCCGTAAAAACAATGGGCTTAACTTCTTAACTCCTCAATTCTTATGTTCTATAGTCTTAATATCTAAATATATTTATTTCTGAATGTTCTTGATGCTCCGATTAACATGGATGTATTAATCGTTGCTGTCCACTCTACCTGGATATGCCTCAAGAGCCTTGCGCAGAACGATGAGTGCACGCTCAAGGTCTTCCTTCTTCAGCACGTAGGCGATGCGCACCTGATTGATGCCTGCACCCGGTGTGGTGTAGAAGCCTGCGGCAGGAGCCATCATGACGGTCTCGCCCTCGTACTGGAACTCCTCAAGACACCAGCGGCAGAATTTCTCGCTGTCGTCTACAGGCAACTTGGCTACGGTGTAGAAGGCGCCCATAGGTATCGGCGAGTAGACGCCCGGTATGCGGTTGAGACCGTCGATGAGACACTTGCGGCGCTCTACGTATTCCTCGTAAACGTCGCGGTAGTAGTCCTCGGGCGCATCAAGCGATGCCTCGGCTACTATCTGACCAAGCAGAGGAGGAGAGAGGCGCGCCTGGCACAGCTTCATTACGGCTGCACGCACCTGCGAGTTCTTCGTAATCAAGGCTCCGATGCGGATGCCGCACTCGCTGTAGCGCTTGGAAACGGAGTCGATAAGTATCACGTTGTCCTCGATTCCTTCAAGATGGCAGGCTGAGATGTAAGGCGAACCGGTGTAGATGTACTCACGATAAACCTCGTCCGAGAACAGATAAAGGTCGTACTTCTTCACCAAGTCGCGAATCTGGTTCATCTCGCGGCGTGTGTAGAGATAGCCTGTAGGGTTGTTCGGGTTGCAAATCAGGATGGCACGTGTGCGCTCGTTGATGAGTTCCTCGAACTTCTCCACCTTAGGCAGCGAGAAGCCTTCCTCTATGGTTGTGGCGATTGTGCGAATCTTTGCGCCAGCCGAAATAGCAAAGGCCATATAGTTGGCGTAAGCTGGCTCAGGGATGATGATTTCGTCGCCCGGGTTAAGGCACGACATGAACGCGAAAAGCACCGCTTCAGAACCACCGGCTGTAATGATGATGTCGTCTGCCGACACATTAATATTAAAGCGCTTGTAATAACCGGTCAGTCGCTCGCGATAAGAATAGTAACCCTGCGACGGCGAATATTCGAGCACACTACGGTCGATGTGCTTCAATGCGTCGAGTCCTACTTGTGGAGTGGGCAGGTCGGGCTGTCCGATATTGAGGTGGTAGACTTTCACACCACGCTTTTTGGCGTCAACTGCCAAAGGCGCTAATTTGCGAATCGGCGATTCGGGCATTTCAAGTCCTCGTGTTGAGATTTCTGGCATTTGCGTATTTGTTTATTGTTATATTATTTCTTTGAGTATTATGCAAAGTTACGACAATTAGAAATAAGTGCAAAATTTTTATACCTAAAATTCTAATATTAGCCAAGTAAATGGTACACTCCTCCTGCGTATAGCTTGATAACACCTTTCAATTCGAGGCTGAACAAGAGTGCTGAGATGCTGCCAATAGGCAGTCCGGTCTTCACGGCGATGATGTTCAGTTGCAGGTCGTTGTTTTTTTGCAGCAGTTCTACTATGCGCGTTTCTTCGGCTGTCAGTTCGGGGAACAGTTGGCGTTCGATGCCTTTAGCCCGAGCTTCCTTTACTTTGTTATCCTGCTCCCATCCCATTGCGTTTACGAAATCTTCGGCGCAGGTTATCAAGGCTGCCTTGTTGTCGCGTATGAGTTTGTTGCAGCCTTCGCTGTATGGCGAATTCACATTGCCTGGAAAGGTGAAAACGTCGCGGGCGTAGCTTTGTGCGATGTCGGCTGTTATCAGACTGCCGCCGCGTGCCGCACTCTCCACCACGATTGTGGCGTCGGAAATGCCTGCTACGATGCGGTTGCGTCTCACGAAGTTCATCTTGTCGGGGTTTGTGTTCGTAAAAAATTCCGTCAGAAGTCCGCCGTGCGAGAGCATCTCTTTTGCTGTGTCACGATGGGCGGAAGGATAAAGCATGTCCAAGCCGTGAGCCAATACGCCTACGGTGTCGAACCCGTTCTTCAGAGCGTTACGGTGTGCGCAGAAATCCACTCCATACGCCAGACCGCTCACGATGAGCACATCTGGGCAAAGCTCTTTAAGCGACCGGCAGAAGTTGTTGATGATATCTTGTCCGTAGGCTGTGCAATGGCGTGTGCCAACAACAGACACGATGCGACGCTGGTTGAGGTCGGCATTGCCACGATAGAAAAGTACGATTGGGGCATCGTCGCAGTTGCGCATTCGTTCTGGATAATCGTCGCATGCCATCGTCAATGGACGAATGGCATGTGCGTTATCAAATTCTAATTCAGCTTCTGCACGATGCAGGGCTTCGGAAACATCGCTCAGCGCATTAATAAGGCGTGGAGAAGCGTCGCTGATAACGTCCTTGATGTTATTGCGGTTCTCCATAATAGCTGTTGCCGAACCGAGCTTGCGGTATAGTTGCAAGCAGGTGGCTGTATTGAAATAGCTAATGCGTGTTAATGCTATTGCGTAAAGTGTTTCCTGTGAAAAAGACATGTGTGTTCTTAATATCATTATATTATAATGCGTGCAATAATACGTTTTATGATATTATTGCACGCATTCTTTAATATGCATGTTTTACTGCCATGCGTGCATCTCTCCGAGGAAGAAGAGAAGTATGTAGCCGAGTACCAAACCGATAATACCCATTGTCAGACCGATCTTCATCATCTCGTTCTGCTTTACCAAACCAGTTGAGTGGGCGATAGCATTTGGAGGTGTAGAGATAGGCAGAGTCATTGCTACAGATGCTGCTACAGCGATACCGATAAGTACGGTAGGTGTGCCGCCGATGCTCTCAAGCGAGTTGCCCATACCCTTACATACAACGGTAAGGATTGGCACGAGGAGTGCTGCCGTTGCGGTGTTTGAGATGAAGTTTGAGAGAAGGTAGCAGATAATACCTGAAGCAAGCAGGATAACTACCGGCGACCATGAGCTGAACGGAATGCTCTTGATTACGTTCTCTGCGAGACCAGACTCGTTAAGGGCAAGTCCGAGTGCGAAACCACCGGCTACCATCCAGATAACGCTCCAGTTGATTTCCTCCAAGTCGCGTGCCTTGATTACGCCAGTGAAAGCGAAAACAACGATTGGCACCATGGCTACAGTGTTTGCACCAACACCGGTCCAGCGGTCGCAGATCCACAGCAATACAGTAACGATGAATGTTCCGGCAACTACCATTGTGCGCCAGTTGTGCTGTACTTCGCCTTCAATCTCAAGCTCGATGGTCTTCTTCTTGAACGGGAAGAACTTCTTGAGCAAGAACCAACCGATAAGGAGCAAAACGATCGTAAGCGGAAGCATGTACATCATCCATTCGCCGAAACCGATACCGAGGTTCAAGCCTGTTGGTGAGTTGAGATATTTCAGCGCGATTGCGTTAGGAGGTGTGCCGATAGGTGTTCCCATACCGCCGATGTTAGCAGCAACGGGGATTGATAGTGTGAGGGCTACACGTCCTTTGCCTTCAGGCGGAAGAGCTTTGAACACCGGTGCAAGGAATGTGAGCATCATCGCAGCTGTAGCGGTGTTGCTGACGAACATTGAGAATACGCCGGTGATGAGGATAAAGCCGAGGAGCACATTCTCGCTCTTGTTGCCAAAAGGCTTAAGCAGAGTGCGTGCCAGAAGCACGTCAAGTCCCGACTTTGTTGCTGCGATAGCGAGGATGAAACCGCCGAGGAAGAGGATGATGATTGGGTCGGCGAATGTAGCCATAAGAGCGCTATGGTCGAGCAGTTCTTCCTTTTCAATGCCTGAACGGAAGAAGTGGAACGCATTGTCGGATGTTGTGAACAGCAACAAGCCGATAAGCGATACGGATGTTGCCCAAGGCGAAATGGCTTCTGTTACCCACAGGATTGTTGCCAGTGCGAACACGGCGATAATGCGTTGCTGGATAACGGTGAGCCCTTCAATTCCGAAACTGCTTGTAGGTAGGTTCCAGAGCACAGTTGTGACAAGAACCGCTAAAGCGAAGAGTAGGGCGTTTTTCTTGCTAAAGTCTCCTTTGAGGAGGTTTCTTTTTTCTGTTGCCATAAAGTTTTAATAGGTTAGAATTATTTGTTTTTATAGTTATTAGTTATTCCGCAAAGTTAAGTAAAATAAATTCTCCGTCAAAACTTTTCTGAATATTTTATTTTAAAAGCTGTTAAGCCTCGGTTTATAGCATTCTTGTAATAGTCTATACAAACAAAAAGCCGCTCCATACAATGATGGAACGGCTCTTTGTATTTATTTGCTATTGAATTAAACGTCATTCAATCTAATGGTATTGAATTATGTCTCTTCAAATTAGTCGTTATTGAATTTCTCGCGCGCCTTTCTCAGTATCTCTGACACGCTTGCAGCTTTCTTTGTAGATCGCTGCCACTGTTGCTTGCGCTCCTCGTAGTCGCGTCGTTGGCGTTCAAGAAAGTTGTCTGCCATAAATCTGCTTATTTGAATTTGCTGTATATGACAGTGATGTTGATGGCACCATTCTGATTCTCGCTTCCGCCAACCAGTTTTGTACTTGAGATAGACATATCGTGTGTGAGGTTTGTCATTTCGCCTGACGTGTTGTAAGTCGGAGTGACCGGAATGATAACCACCTTATCCCAATCCTTGTTCTGCTTGTTCTCGTTCATGTAGCGTACCAGACTTCCGATGTTGTTAAACGTGTACTGGTTCGTCGTGCTGCTGTATGTAGCAAGGAACGATGTTTTGTAGTTGGCTACTTGCTTGTTCTCGAAGAACGAGTACATCTCAGCCTTCGGAATCATCAGCAGAGTGGTGGGGATATTGAGCGCATAATCGCTGTTTACAGTTGAATTGATGCGCGACAGACTAACCTTTGCAGTATTGATTGTGTCGTTCTCGTGACCTCTCATAATCTGCTCAACCGGAATTGTCATCTCTGTAAAGATTCCTGCAGGCGACTTTATGTAAGTGCAAGAGTTATCTTCGGCGAGTCGCTTGATGGCGGCCTTGTCGTTGATGATATTCGTTGTCTGCAACACTTCTTCTGTACCAGGGAACGCAGCTGTAGAGACGATGATGGTGTCTTTTTTTGTGCCATCCTTGGTCGTCGTGGTCGTCTTATGCTTGAAGTATACGTTCAACTGGCTGAGATATACATGTGCCATAGCTCCCAGTCCGCTTCGGGTCTTGAAGTAGAAGCCCGGTGTAACCTTATTAATAAAGGTATAGGCGTTCTTGAAGTCCTCCTTCTTGTCGTAGAAGTGGCGCATGATGTCTGTACCGAACGAAGCGTCGAGCGGTATGCGTATCGACTTGATGTAGTCGGAACTGTTGCGAGTAGCAGCGTCAACATTAAGGTCTACGAGAGTGTACACCTTGTTTACACCGTTGCTCTTGTTCACGAAACCTTCTTTCTCGGGGTCGAAGTTAGAGTAGTATGTCTTTTCCGGTATAGGCTTCGACAGCTCGTAAGCCGTGAGCTTCATTGGTGCCAGCGAGTCGCCGTAATACTCCTTGTAGTAGAGTCGGATGTCGCAAGAGTCTGCAACGATTTGGCCGTTTACGAGACTCTTGATGCTGTCCTTTTCTGGAAACTCGAATCCTTCGGGCAGATAGAACTGCGTCATGAAGTCGCTGCTGAGGTAAGCGCCCGTCTCCGGATCGCGCACCTTGCCGATGTAGCCGGTGTATGTTCTTGCCAAAACCGAGTCGGCGACGATTGATCGTGTTTTTATCTCGAAGGTATCTGTGACTATATTTAGGCCGTCGCTGCCGTCAATGAGCGTACCACTGCCGATGTCGCCAGTGGTATCGTCGCATGACGTGAATATAAAAGTGGCAAGTGCTAAACCCGCCAAAAACTTTAGCTTCATATTCAAAATGTATTGATTTTGATTGTCAGCCCTACAGTTTCTCGTAGAATTCCTTGTAGGCCTCTGTGTAGTTTTCTCCAGGATATTTCAGGATAGGCAAGCCCTTGCTCTCAGCGTATGCCAACAACTCCGGATTAGCGTTCTCCTCAGCCTCGATTACAGCGTCGCTATTGTCGATAGCCAGTTTGCAGAACTCCATGAAGTCGAAGTCGTCCTTGTATGCGCTGAGGCTGTCAACGGTGATGTTCTTAAACTCAAGACAGTTCTTGAAGTTGTTGCCGATGTCCTTTGACAATCCGTCCTTGAAAATTGACGTTACGATTTTTGTCTCGTTGAATGTCGGTTCGTCGTTGTATGCAGCCTTGATGAAGAGCGGCACGATGTACGACATCCAGCCTTGGCAGTGGATTACTTCAGACGACCATCTGAGCTTCTTCACTGTTTCCAATACGCCACGTGCGAAGAAAATAGCTCTTTCGCCGTTGTCGTCGTATTCTTCGCCATTTTCGTCCACAGCCATCTTGCGCTTCATGAAGTAGTCGTCGTTGTCGATGAAGTACACCTGAAGGCGTGTCTGCGGAATGGATGCTACCTTGATTATCAGTGGATGATCGGTATCGTCGATGACGAGATTCATTCCTGAAAGGCGTATTACCTCATGAAGTTGTCCTCTGCGCTCGTTGATATTGCCCCATTTGGGCATGAACGTGCGAATTTCAAAACCTTCTTCCTGCATTTTTGTCGGAAGGTCTCTACCCATGATTGAGAGTGCTGTTTCGGGAACATACGGAGCAATCTCCTGATTGATAAAAAGTACTTTCTTTGCCATGCTTTGATATTTAATATGTGCGAAAGTCGCGTTGTTTCGGGCCTCGTTGGCTCAAGCATACGTGCATGCACAAATGCAAAGTTACAAAAAAAATCTCAGAAAACGCTTGTTTTGTTCGTTTTACCCCGTTTATGGGTTTGTTTTTTTAATGTAATTCTTTCTTATTAAGAAATTATTGCACAATAAGTTGTGTTTTTAGAAGAAATATGGTGCGTATTAAGAATATATCGGGTGGGGTACGGGTTTGGGAATAGTGTGCTGTATGATGATAAGTGGTATAAAAGCAATAAATCCCGAGAACGTTCTCGTTCTCAGGATTTATATGTGTCTTAGTGACGGATTTTCTTTGATTAAGCCTCTGCCGGAGCTTCCTCTGTAGCCTCTGCGTTAGCAGCAGCCTCAGCCTCTGCCTTTGCAGCAGCCTCAGCAGCCTTCTTCTCAGCTACCTTCTTAGCGATAGCCTCGTTGAGCTTCTTCTCTGCCTCGAGCTCCTTTGCAGCAGCCTCTGCCTTAGCCTTAGCCTCGTTCTCGCGTACGGTGTCCAAGCCCTTCTGCTTGTCTGCCTTCCATGCGTCGAACTTCTTCTGTGCTGTAGCCTCGTCGAATGCGCCCTTCTTAACGCCACCGCGGAGGTGCTTCATAAGATAAACGCCCTCGCCCTTGAGGATGTTGTGAGCTGTTGCTGTCGGCTGTGCGCCCGTCTCTACCCAGTAGAGTGCACGGTCGAAATCCAAATCTACAGTAGCAGGATTGGTGTTAGGGTTGTAAGTACCAATCTTCTCAGTAAATCTACCATCACGTGGTGCTCTTGCGTCAGCGATTACGATACGATAAAAAGCGTAGCTCTTACGACCGCCGCGCTGAAGTCTGATCTTTGTTGCCATTGTTTAAAATTTAATTTTAATTTGTGGTTTGAATTATGCTACTATCTCGTAATAGCGGCTGCAAAGGTACTAAGTTTATTTCGAACGCCGAAATATTTTTCTATTTATTTTCTTTTAATAGAGCGAGTTTGGCTTGTTTTTATGTAAAAGCCGTCTTGTTTTTACAAGAAAAAAGGATATATAGCCCATCATACTAAATAAGGCTATATATCCTTTCTTCTTTACTTGGTTTCTATCTCTTCCTTCATGTCGATGAACTGTCGCTTGCTGTCGTAGAATTCGTACTGCAGGAAAGCGAGTTTCTGTGACGGAACGATGTGTACTCCCAGTCCGTATCTCATCTGCCACTTTCTCTTCAGCGAGACGAGTCCCTTGTTGATGTAGGCAGCCACGTATGGGTGTACGTGCAGATAGAATGTCTTTATTCCAATCTTGTTGACAAGCCTGTCAATCTTACTTTCAAGCTGGTCGGTGAAGATGATGCTCGACTTTATCTTTCCCTTGCCGAAGCAGGTGGGGCATACCTCTTCCACATTCACATCCATAGCCGGACGTACGCGTTGGCGTGTAATCTGCATGAGTCCGAACTTGCTCAGAGGTAGAATGTTGTGGCGGGCGCGGTCTTTCTGCATGTTCTTGCACATGCGTTCGTAGAGCAGCTGTCGGTCTTCGGCGAGGTTCATGTCGATGAAGTCGACAACGATGATGCCTCCCATGTCGCGCAGTCGCAACTGTCTTGCCAGCTCGTCTGCGGCTCCGAGGTTCACGTCCAGTGCGTTAGCCTCTTGTCCGTTGTCCGAGTGCGAACGGTTGCCGCTGTTCACGTCTACCACGTGCAGGGCCTCCGTGTGCTCGATGATAAGATAAGCGCCGTGCTTGTAGTTGACGGTTTTGCCGAAGCTGGATTTAATCTGCTTAGTTACGTTGAAATTGTCGAAGATGGGAACTGTTCCTGTATACAACTTAACGATGTTTGCTTTCTCTGGGGCGATGAGTGAAACATAGTTTTTAACTTCGTGGAAAACATTCTCGTCGTTGACGTATATGTTTTCGTAGGTGGGATTGAACAAATCCCTTAATAATGCTACAGCTCTACCTGTCTCTTCGAAAATCAACTGTGGACGTTTCTGGGTTTTCTGCACCTTTATGAGTGCGTCTTCCCATCTCTTTTTCAGAACCTTTAGTTCTGCATCCAGCTCTGCTACGCGTTTGCCCTCAGCTACAGTTCTCACAATGACGCCGCAATTCTTCGGCTTGATGCTGTTGATGAGTTGTTTCAGTCGCGCGCGCTCTTCTCCGCTTTTGATTTTTGTCGATACCGAAACTTTATCGCCGAAAGGCATGAGTACGAGGTAGCGTCCTGCGAAGCTTAGTTCGCCCGTAAGGCGCGGACCTTTTGTAGATATCGGTTCTTTAACAATCTGAACCAACACCTCCTGTCCCACGGTGAGTGTGCTCTGTACGCTTCCGTCCTTTCTGAGGTCGGGCAGCTTTGTAGCCTTGGCAAAAGGATAAAGTTTCTTTCTGTCGCTTTGTACCTGTTTGAGGTACTTTTCGTAAGAATTGAATTGGTTGCCTAAATCAAGATAGTGGAGAAAGGCATCACGTTCGTAGCCCACGTCAACGAAACTTGCGTTTAGTCCAGGCATGAGCTTTTTTACTTTTGCAACATAGATGTTTCCAACAGAGAATGATACAGACCTTGGCTCAGTCTGATATTCCACGAGTCGCTTGTCTTCGAGCAGCGCGATGGAAATTTCATTCTGTTGTACATCGATTACAACTTCGCTGGTCATTTCTCTTTTGTTTTTCTGAATTTAGGTACTTTCTTTAATTTTGATATAAAAGCATGGGGGCGCATCAAAATTATTGCTGATGCAATGGGTTTTGACGCGCCCCCATATCGGAACTGACCCTTATGGGCAGGCTTTCTTACTTGCTCTTATGTCTGTTCTTGCGTAATCTCTTTTTACGCTTGTGAGTAGCCATCTTGTGTCCCTTTTTTTTCTTTCCGTTTGGCATAGCTTTAAATTTTTTGTTGTTTAATATTAATATTAATGATGTTTTCTTTCCTTGTTCAAATGAATGCGGGTTGGGGTTTACTTCTCCATTGTGGCGTTCTTCATCTCCTCAATGAAGCACTTAGCCGGCTTGAAGCTTGGCTGATCGTGTGCGCCGATTTTCATTGTTGTCTTCTTGAGTATGTTTCTTGCTGTCTTAGCGGCGCGATGCTTAACGATGAAACTTCCAAATCCACGCAGGTACACATTCTCTTTCTTTGTCAACAAACTGTTTTTGATATTCTCCATGAAGCTTTCTACGACTACTGACACGTCTTTCTTCTGTAATCCGGTGCTTTCTGCAATCTTGTTGATGATATCTGCTTTAGTCATTTGAATGTATTATATTATTATTTCTTTTGTTATTACCTTTTCCTAAGGACATGCAAAGATACGAGTTTTTCGTGTTATACGAAAATTTCTTGATAACTTTTTTGAGTTATTGCGCAATATTTGCCCTCCGAACTCATTAATTTTCACGTTGTTAAGCATCGGTTAGGGCAGGAAAGGGCTTTCGCGTGCCGTAAGTTCTACTTCATTTCCGGCACAATGGCGAAGAATTCGGCGTCTTCTGCGGTGCGGTTCTCAGCGCAATGTGTGTGTCCGCACGGGCAGTAGTGAACCTCTCCGGCGCGTGCGGTCTCTTCTTTTCCGTCGCATACGAAGGTTATCTCACCTTTTATTATATACATCACCTCGCAGTTGCCTTCGTGCGTGTGCATACCTATAGAGCTTCCGGGTGTCAGTATGTTGCGCATTATCTTCACCTTGCCGTCGTCGGCTGCGCGCATGATGAGCTTGCCGTTGCCGCCCTTGAAGTTCTCCACTACTTTTTCTTCTGTTTTCTCAAAATCGATAATCATATTATGCCTCCTTGTTTTAAATATGAATCTTTTAGGCGTGATGTTTCGCCTGTTTTTTCTTTAAGAGCACGTTCAGCGAGCATATTATCGTAGCCACAACGAGCAACGCCAGCGCCACCTGTTCTGCAGACTTCACCGCCGTCGTAAGCTGCCATCCTGCGGCGATGCCGAGGAAGAGCCCGCCGTCGCTCGAAAGGAAGTAGGTGCTCTCGGCTGTCGAACGCTGGCAGTGGTCGCAGCTGTTGAGCAGCTTGTAGAGCTGTTCTGACGAGCTGAGCGCTATGCCGAATCCGAAGAGCATCGGCTTCAAGGTAGCGTCGAATATGTCGTCGTGAGCGAACATTGCGAGAAAGGCTATTATCGCCAGTGCGTTTCCTACGGCTGAGGCGAAGCGTGCGTTCTTTACGGCTGGTATGTGCAGCGCGTGCCCTGCTCGGGCGAAGGAATGTTCCGCAAGAATGCGGAGGAGGCGCTTTCCGAATGGAGCGAAGAAAACGTCGCCATGTGCGCCGCGCGGCAGAAAGAAACGGTCTATCGAAACCAGGTGCACACCCTCCTCAGGGGCGCGGAACGGGAACTTCACGCACATCACGAGCACGGCTGAAGCGAGCGACATGGCTGCTCCGACTATGTAGAACAGCGACCCGCGCAGCTCGTCGCGCAACAGCAGTGCCAATATCGGGCCTACTATCACCGTCAGTCTTGATATCCATATTGCCGTATAGTTGGCGTCGGTGCGGTGGCACGATTCGGTCTTGTCTATGAGCAGCGTGCACGAGAGTACGCGCTTGGCTGTGCCGAACACGGCGCCGCTTGCGAAGCATACTGCCAGAAGCGTGTATTCTTCTATCTCGCGCACAATCGGCTGCTCTCTAAACTCGAACGCTGAGAGTCCGAGGATGGTTGCGCCGAGGCATAACGCCGATATAAGAAACACCTTGTTGCGGCGGTAGTTTTGTATTAGCCAACTGCCGAAAAAGCCTGATATACAAACGCCTATGATGAATACGACGATTGTAAGACATGCCAGGTAGCTGCTTGCATGGCCCTCTGTAGTGAGGCGGAATGGCAGCAGCGGTATGGTCATGTAGCACGATATGCACAACAGCAGTTCGGCTATTGTGAGGAGTGTGAACTCGCGGTTCCACAATCGGTTGTAAGTGGGTGTGTATTGAGTGTCCATGTCTTAGTATGACTCGTTCTCGTTAGGGAAGTCCGACGACTTTACGTCTGCAACGTATCTGCCTACGGCGTCGGTTATTATAGAGTGGAGGTCGGCGTACTGGCGCAGGAATTTCGGCTTGAAGCCCTTGTTCATACCGAGCATGTCGGCATATACGAGCACCTGTCCGTCGCATTTGTTGCCAGCTCCGATGCCGATGGTGGGGCAGCTTACGGCTGCCGTAACCTTCTCGGCGAGGTCTGCCGGTATCTTCTCGAGCACGATGCTGCAGCATCCTGCCGCTTCGAGCGCCTTTGCGTCGGCTATTAGCTTCTCTGCTTCAGCCTCCTCCTTGGCGCGCAAGCCGTATCCGCCGAACTGGTGAACGCTCTGCGGAGTGAGTCCGAGGTGTCCGCATACGGGTATGCCCGCAGCCACAATCTTCTTGATCATCGGAGCTATCTCTGCTCCGCCTTCGAGCTTCACGCCGTCTACGCCAGTCTCCTTCATGATGCGTACGGCGTTGCGTATGCCGTCCTCTTCTGATATCTGGTAGCTGCCGAAGGGCATGTCGCACACCACGAAGGCGTGCTCTGTAGCGCGAGCTACGGCGCGCGCGTGTAAAATCATCTCGTCAACGGTGATGGGGAGTGTCGTGGCGTTGCCGTGCATCACGTTCGATGCAGAGTCGCCAACGAGTATTGTGTCGATGCCAGCTTGGTCGAGAATCGATGCTGTGGTGTAGTCGTAGGCTGTGAGCCATGAAATCTTCTCACCACATTTCTTCATTTCAAAAAACAGGGGTGCAGTTACTTTTTTCTTACTTGAACTTAAATATTCTGCCATTTCTAAATGTTGTTGTATTTCAAATATCGGGCAAAATTACAACAATTTACGTAAATGGCAAAGCGAACACCGCTTTATCTGCACTTTTTGTACCATTCTACGAGGTTTGCGCGCGGCACTCCTTGCCCTACCATGGCGTCGAGGTCTTCGCGAGCCTCCTTCTTGCGGCCCGTGAGCAGGCGCACGTTGGCGCGGTTCAGACGGTAGTCGGTGTTTTTAGGGTCGAGCTCTATGGCGCGTGTAAAATCGTACTCCGCCGGAGTGTACATCTTGCGCTCTATCTCTATTCCGCCTCGCGCGGCGTATGCCACGGCGTTGTTCGGGTGCTGTGCCACCAGTGTGTTTATCTGGTTGAACGCCTCGGTGGGTCGGTTGTCTTTCTGGTTGAGCAGCGCCAGACCCAGCATCGCTTCGAAGTGACCAGGCACAATGCGCAGCAGGTTCTCGTAGTCGAGACGTGCAAACTTGTATCTGCCCTGTCGTTCGTTGACGTATGCGCGGTAGAACAGTGCAGCAATGTTCTTCTCGTCGCAGCGCAGCACGAAGTCGTACTCCTCTTGGGCGTAGCGCCATTGCTCCAGTTCGATGTTCCAAGCCGCCTTCTTCATGCGCAGCTCGAGCGAGTCGGGGTGGAACGCCAGCACCTGCACCGCTGCCGAAAGGCTGTCGCGCAGGTCTGAACGGGTTTGTGCTGTGGCGCCGTTGGCGGTTGCGATGCCGAGTATAAGTGCTAAAATCAGTTTTCTCATATACATATATAATAATGTGTGTGTTTCAGGTCTCCTGTTGCAGCCCTTTTGGAGCGTTTGCCCAAGGCTTCGGGAAACTCGCTGCGAAATTATACAGAATAATTCATGCGTGCAAGTTTTTTATACATTGTTGTTTTGTTGTGTAAAATAATTACCCCAGTTCGGGATAACCGAGTGTCTTATACAATATAAATGCAGCGTGAATACGCCTCCTCCCCATGCCATTAGGAGTGGGTAATAACAGAAGGCTGAAAGAAGTTGTTTTGCCCTTAGAAT
>OMDK01000166.1_pt1 | contig 34247 bp, 26 predicted proteins | sample 1645201 | NCBI WGS metagenome assembly OMDK01 (sample SAMEA103958151, study PRJEB25191) | human gut metagenome
ATATTTTGTTCAATACTTGCGCCATGTCTTAAAGCTTTTGCCCTTACAGGGCGCGGAGACTCTACTATGCGGGAACCCAGGGTGTCGCTTCGCTTGCCCTGGGCTATGTGCTTCATTGGGCTTTCAGCCCGCCCTTGCTAAATCCGAAACTTCAGATGTTCTAATATTTAGATCTATTTAAATCTATGATCTGTTCAATAATATCGCGGTTGTTACTCAGTCTTGGCACCTTGTGTTGACCGCCCAATTTGCCTTTGCTCTTGAGCCAATCGTTGAAGAGGCCCTTGCGAGCTGGAATAATCTCAAGCTGCTGCAGGGTGATGTCTTTGTAACGTTTGGCCTCATAGTCAGAGTTGATGCGTTGCAGCGCCTCGTCGAGTAAGCGTGTGAACGATGCCATGTCGGCTGGAGCCTTCTCAAACTCAATTACCCATTGGTGGCGACACTTCCCTTCGTTGTTCATAAACACGGGAGCGGCCGTGTATTCGTTCACCACAGCGCCCGTTTGGCGGCAAGCCTCGTGCAGTCCCTTCTCGGCATTGTCGACGATGAGTTCCTCGCCAAAGGCATTGATAAAACTCTTCGTGCGGCCGCTGATAATGAACTTATAAGGATTGGTAGACGTAAACTTCACTGTGTCACCTATCTGGTAGCGCCACAAGCCGCACGTCGTACTGATAACAATGGCATAGTTCTTGTCCTTCTCGACCGCCCAAAGGGGCAACACTGTGGGGTTCTCCTTGTCTACCTCATCGAGTGGTATAAATTCAAAGAACACGCCATAGTCGATCATCAGGAGCATAGAGAGGTCGAGTGGGTCGTTCTGTAGGCCGAAGAAGCCCTCAGAGGCATTGTATGTCTCCATATAGTGCATACGGGGCGATCGGATGAGGTTGTGATATTGCTCACGATAAGGCGTAAAGGCCACGCCACCATGGAAGAACACCTCCAAGTTGGGCCACACCTCGTCCAAGTATTGCTTACCCGAAAGCTCGAGCACACGGGTGATGACAGCCATCATCCACGACGGAACGCCCGAAAGGTTGGTCACGTCCTTCTTGATAGCTATCTCGGCAATGCGGTCGCGTTTCTCCTCAAAGTCGCTCAGCAAGGCTATCTTCTTAGGCGGAATGCGCACGAGGTTGACCAACGGGTTGATATTTTCAATCAGAATGGCACTCAAGTCGCCCACCAGCGAGTTGGCTACATTATAGTTAGGCGCGTGGCTACCGCCCAATATCAAGGCTTTACCGTCGAAGAGGCGGCTCAGAGGATTGTTGTGTAAGTAGAGTGCTACGGCATCTGTACCGCCTTGGTAGTGTGTATCGTGAAGGCCCGCTTGGCTTACGGGTATAAACTTACTCTTATCGTTCGTTGTACCCGACGACTTCGCATACCACTTTACCTGTCCGGGCCACAAGACGTTGCGTTCGCCGTGGCGCATACGGTCGATGTAGCCCTTCAACTCCTCGTAGGTGTTGACGGGTACGGTAGCTGCAAATTCTTCGTAAGAGTGAATGGAGGCGTATTTATAGCGCTGTCCCCACTCCGTGTCGGCTGCTCTTTGCAGCAGACTATCAAGTACAGCGCGCTGAATGTCCTCAGCGTGACTGTCGTATTGTTCAATAGCCCGCAGTCGGCTATTGAATACGGGACGTATAATTGATGTCAAATTCATAGATACTGCAAAAGTATCGCAAATATTTGCGAATGCCAAAATTTTAAGGGGTTATATGGACTATATGTTGTCGAAAGTCTGCCGAAGGGTGGTCGAATAATCGCTGATCAGTTATCGTCCACTGGCCTGTGGACATGTTTCCACGGGCCAGTGGAAACATGTCTACTGGCCAGTGGACGTGTTTCCACAGGCCCGTGGACGCTAACTCATCGGCGATTTCGCACGGATTTGACACCATGAACATTAAGGCGCTTCGCGCTTTTTTTTAAACATTAATGTTTCATTAATCGACCATTAATCTTGTTCATTAATCTTTCCATTAATCTTGTTCTATAGTTTACCATTGAACAAATCCTATTCTTGCTTGATAGCTGAAAAATGGGTAAACATACACGACATAAGGAAAATACCAACCGGGAATATCCGCTGCCCCGAGCATTTCAAGTTCTATTAAATCCGAAACATAAGTAAAGTGACCAATTCTGCTTCCTACATGGAGCCATATAGTGCATCTTTTTTTTAGTGCTTTTTTAGAGTGAGTATGTCTAAAAAGAAAGAAAAAATGGAATATTAACATATTTTACCCCCCCCGTTTGGTTTTTTTACAAATGGTGCGTACATTTGCAGCTGACACAGAAAAAGCTATTCTTACACGCGTATTAAGCACATATCAACGTGAAGTGTAGTTGTTCTGTGTGGATCCTTTATGCGCAACGCCCTAAACGCTTGCGCTCATATTCAACTTAATAGGGAACAAAACTTTTGAAAAACTCTAACATTTTATAAACCTAACAAAAACAAACAAAAGCATGAAGAAATTTACTTTCTTACTGTCGCTACTCCTCGCATTTGTAGGGGTAACGGCAAGTGCACAGGGTTTAAAAATCTCTGACGCACCTGAAGGCGAAAATTGGGCAGCCAACACCCAATGGTATCTCATTAGAGTGGCACTTACAGATGGTTATCACCCTTACGCTGCTTATTTAAACACCGAAAGTCGTAATGATAAAGGTTTGTTGTTAAAAGACGTTACTGTACCTACTACCGATAAAGGTCTGTGGTGTATTGTAGGCAACGATGCTGATGGCTATAAGTTATACAACAAAGGCGAAGGAACTACAAAAGTTCTTGGTGTAGGTTCTTGGGCCAAAATGTATGATGTTACTGGAAGCGAAGACGTAACAAAAAGTTTTGATTTTGCCAATTCAACAGCAACGGCAAACGCTAAATGTGTGAAATTTCATGGCAAAACTGATGGTGACTATTGGTGGAATAATAGTGATGGTAATGGTGCTTGTCATTTGTCATATTGGATGGATGCCGAACGTTCAACAGTAGCTACATCGGGTAACGCCTTTTACTTTATTCCTGTAACGAGTTCAGAAAATGCTGAGTGGGAAACAAGTGTTTTTTTGGGTACCACAAAAGTGGATCGTTTTAAAATTATTCCTGGTGTGAGCGAGGCTTGTAGTAACGAACTTAGTGCATGGGATGCTAATAAAACAAAAGAAAATGAAGCTGCTTTTGTTAGTAAACTTGGTGAATATCTAAACAAAACTTATTACAGAATTACAAACTGTAAGGATGATCATAAAGTTCTCGCAGCTGATAACACCAAAGCAGCTTGTGTTGAAAATGCCCAAAAGATGAGTAATGCTTCAACTCTTTGGAAGTTAATTCCCTTTGAAGATAGAGGTGTAAAACTCTACAATGCAAATGTGGAGGCTTATCTTGCTGGCTTGGTTGCTCCTTCTTCTGATCAAAGTAATCCTGTTACCCCTATGAATGCCGACAAAACTCAAGGTGGTTTGTACAACATTAGTGTAAATACCAACGAAAATGTTAAGGGCTTTGTGTTGCGCGATGGTGATAACCATCGCATGAACATTGAAAACGGGGGCGGAATTGACTATTGGGAAGGTCAATCAGGTTATTACAAACAGGTAACTTGGACAATTGAAGTTGCTAACGAGTTAGAAGTTGCCCTCAACACAGTAAATGGCAAGTCATACGCTACTACATATCTTCCCGTCGGTGTTAGCGCTGTTAAGGATGCAAAGGCTTATGTAGCTGCTGTTCCTGAGAACAACGAAACTGTAATGACCGAAGCTGCAAGCTTTGGTGCTAAAACTGGTGTTCTCCTTGTAAGCGATAATGCTGCTGAAAAGGCTGTGTTGACAATTGGCGATGGTACCTCAGTTGAAAGTGCTCTTTCAGGAACTTTGCTCGCAAAGGATATTACTAACTCACAAACTAACTACTTGGTATTTGGTAAGAACAAGGACAATGCAAACGAAGTAGGTTTCTTTGAACCTTCAACTTCTGTTACAAGCATTCCTGCTAACCGCGCATTCTTTGAGGGTGTTGCTTCAGCTGCAATTGCTTTGAACTTTGGTGGCAATGTAACGGCTATTGACCAAGTAGTGAACAATGCTAACGTAAATGCACCCATCTTCGACCTCACTGGCCGTCGTGTAGTGAAGGCTGTTAAGGGTGGCTTGTACATTCAGAATGGTAAGAAGTATATCGTAAAGTAATTAACTGAAACACATTAAACGTTTGTAACAATGAAGAAACAATATATAGCTCCCGCAAGCACTTCAATCTGCTATCTTGAAGCATTGCAGCCTCTTTGCGGTTCTATCACAGAGAAGGCTACACACGATAATAAGACCAACGACGTATGGTCTAACGGTAAGGCTTGGGACAGCGACTCATGGTCGGCTGACGAAGAAGACTAATCTCACCATGCGAGGTGCGTGCGCGTACACGCATCTTGCATGTAGATAAGCATAAAGGCTGGAGGTAAGCAGCATAGCTGCCCTTATGCTCCAATCCTTTACCCTCTTGCAGGGAGTAGGTAGCCCTGTAAGTTAAAGTAATTTTTTTCATTTGACGGGCTGTGCGAAGTGATTCGCGCAGCCCGTTTCTCGTGGAATATAGTTAATTTAAGTTTCGGATTTAGTATGAGCGGGCTGAATCCGAAACTTGAGTTAATGAACAGATTAATGAACAGATTAATGGTCGATTAATGAATAGATTAATGGTTGATTAATGAACAGATTAATGGAAAGATTAATGGTCGATTAATGAAGCATTAATGTTAAAAAAAAGCGCGAAGCGCGCCTTAATGTTCATTTCCCTCGAAAGTTGCGATGAAAAGGCGCTTTTTTAGAGTTAATCCGCTTTTCATTTAATGTTATTTGTGTTAATAGAAGTGTCCGATTGGTACCAATCGGACAACTATTTGGGGGCAATCGGACACATAGTACAAGCAATCGGACACTTTAATCGTTAGTGATAATGTACTTTTGCAAATAATTTTAACGAAAACATGTTTAATATGAAAAAGAAACGACTTCATTTTTTGGCAAGGGCAGCAATGACGTTGCTACTTGTCATGTTCGCCACCATTGGTGCGAGGGCGGACGAGGGGACGCTTTCGGGTAGCGGTACTGCTGCTGACCCCTATTTAATTGGCAGTGACGCTGATTGGGAAACCTTTGTCAGCTATATTAACGACAAAGGAGGCCAGTATCGCTACAGTTACTATAAGCTTACTGCCGACATTAAAGTTACCTCAATGGTCGGAAAGAATGATGACACCAATGCTTTTAAAGGTATCTTTGATGGTAATGGTCATACGATGACGCTCAATCTGACAACTGATGGTAGCTCGAACTTCTTCGCTCCATTTCGTTATGTAGGTGGAAGTACTTTCAAACGATTACACATTGCGGGTAAGATAACTTCGAATAGTTATTACGTAGCAAGTCTTGTGGGTCATCACAGATGGAGTACACTGAATATCTACAATTGTTGGAGCAGTGTGGATATTGTATGCACTAAAAAAACCGATAATTCATTCAATGCAGGATTTGTAGGCTATAGTTATGATAGTAATATCAACATCAACAATTGCCGCTTTGATGGTAGTTTGCAAGGAGCTGAGACTGGTGGGTGGTCTGGATTTGTTGGCCAACGTATTTCTAACAGCAGTTCGACGAATATCAGCAAATGTCTCTTTGCCCCAACACAGCTGACTGTTGCTACGAATAATAGCAATACCTTTGCATACAATAGTTATGTCATTACCAACAGTTATTATACTAAGCTTTTAGGTAAAGCACAAGGCACTGCAGTTGGCACTATGGCAGATAGTGAGCTACTCAATAGCCTTGGTAAGGGTTGGGAAAAGAGGGGAGATAAAATAGTCCCTGTCTTTGACATCAAAAACCTAAGTACTGGTAGTAGCATTGAGTGCAACACATTCTGGGCCTATACAGGCGAAGAAGTCACTGTGACTCCCACGGTGAAGGATATGGACGGCAACACGGTGTCGTCTGAAAATTACAGCGTTAGTTTCTCGCCCAGTCCAGTAAAGGAAGAGGGCCGATACACAATGACCGTAACAAGCAATACCGCCAATGGCTATAGCGGTACGCTGACTCATCAGTTTGAAGTTGCTCAGAATATAAGCGGTACGGGAACGCAAGAAGATCCCTACCTTATCACGTCTGCTGAGGATTGGAACCTCTTTGCGAAATCGGTAGGAGGTGGTATCGATTATTCTAAAAAGTACGTTAAACTAACCAACGATATTACCATTTCAACCATGGTGGGCGTTTGTGATGAAAGTGGTGACAGACCCTTTAGTGGTACTTTCGATGGCGATAATCACACGCTTACCGCCAATATCACAAGCACAGCCACCGATGATGATAAAAACAATCAAGGTGTGGCTCCGTTCCATCTTATAAAACAAGCAACTATTCAAAACCTAACCGTTGCAGGTCAAATTACATCTGCCAGCAAATATGCTGCAGGTTTGGTAGGTTGGATAGATGGTAAATCTAAAGATTCAAACATCAAAGATTGTATAGTTAAAGCAACCATTACCACCAGTGCTGACTATGCTGGAGGTTTTGTTGGTAACATTTGCTATAGCGATCGAAATAACTTATATTTTACCAATAGTGTATTTGCTGGTAAAATCATCAACACGAGTAGCGACAATCGTCGCAGAGCGGGCGGTTTTTGTGGATATGGTTACAGTAATAGTTACTTTGAAAACTGTCTGGAGAATGGTACCTATACCAATGTTACTTACATGAATCCAAGGAATGCTCATGGTATTTTTTCTAATGATAGAGTTAATAGCCTTTATTACGTCAACAAAATAGCAGTAAATGATAAGTACATCACTAAAGAATATGGTTGCTACCAAGTGGCGAATACGGCTCCAGCTGATGAATTATATTTGAAACGCGAAATTAAGGGCTATCAATTTTATCAGTCTGTTTGGATTACAGGGCTAAACGATAGCTATCCATATAATAATGGCGAAGAAGTGAGCTTGGCCTATGAGCTGAAGACGAATAGCGGCAAATTGACCAAGGATACAGACTATACGGTGACGCTTTCGTCCAACGCACCAGCAGCTGCTGGCGATTATACGATTAGCTTTACGGCTAAAGAGGGTAATAGTGGTGGTTACGCGGGAACCACAACACGCACTTTCAGTGTCATGGAAGGTGAAGATTTGGATGGCTATGTATTTAAAACAGAAGGCGAAGGTGAGAGTAAGGTGTACCTCATCAATGATGAGCGCGACTTAGAGCGTTTGGCTGCCTATGTGAATAGTTGCCACGATGCTTTAGGCAAAACCTTTAAACAGAATGCCGATATTACTTTAACCGCTGCGCATACATCTATCGGTGGATACTTTGAAGGTATTTCCAGATATTTTAAGGGTACTTATGATGGCAATAACAAGACAATTAGCAAATTAATTGTCAACGCGCCTAATAGTAACTATCAAGGTCTCTTTGGATATGCTTATAATGCAGTGATTAAGAATGTGATACTCGCTAATTGTAATATTACGGGTAAACAATATACGGGTGGTATTGTAGGTTATGCGTCGACGTCCACCGCCATTGAGAATTGCCATGTTAGGGGTAATATCAGTGCAACGGAAAGCGATGCAAGCGAACATGGTGGTATTGTTGGATCTGCCACAGCAACAAGTATCACGAATTGTACCGTAACCGGAACCATTTCAACCTCAGTCAGCAATGACAATTATGGTGGTATCGTAGGCGCTGCGAATTATGATGTTGTCATAACTTCGTGCGAGAATGCTGCCAATATATCAGGTGACGGACAAAATCATGGTGGTATCGTAGGTCGGGATTACAATCGTAGTAATAAATTTAAGTACTGTTTAAATACAGGTGTGGTTAATGGCAATCAATACGTGGGTGCCATTGCTGGTCAGAACGATTCTCCACGCGATTTTGACCATTGCTACTATTCAAATCAAAGTACTATAAAGGCGTTCGGCACTTCTTCAGGCTCTAATAACTACACTGGATATGGAGAAGTAGCGTACGTTGTCACTTTAGGTGAGAATATCAGTAAAATTGAATTTGCAGAACAAACTGTTATCACGAGTGTACTCAGTGGTAAAAAGTATTATGCAAAAGGTGACTGGACATTGACCTTGACACCTAATCAAACCGATGTGACATTTGTATCGTATGCTTGTGAGGGTGGTACGCTGTCTGACTTAACAACTGCTGACGGTACACACAAGTTGACTATAACGGACAAAGATGTGACCATCTCAGCTCTTGTAAGCAACAATGATGCTACTGACGTCAATGGCGTTACGATTGCTGCCATACCCGACATGCGTTGGTTGGGTAATGTGGGTGTTGTCCCCACTATCACGATGACCAACGGTGAAACTTCGCTTGTTTTAGGCACTGACTATATTGTAGAGGGTAGCAATAACACGGCTATTGGCGAGGCTACAATCACAATAAAGGGTATCAACAACTACAAGGGTACGACAACTAAAACATTCAATATCGTTGACTTCACACTTCAGGATGCTTCAGCAGCTAATAGTGCTTCAAACCCCTATTTGATTACAACCGCTGAGGATTTGGAGGCATTAGCAAGCATTGTTAATACGGGTTCACGTCTGGGTGGATACTACAAGCAGAGTGCTGATATTACACTGACCAATGAGCATACAGCTATCGGAAATAGTAGTAATACATCATTCCGTGGTGTCTACGACGGTGACAATAAAGTCATCAAAGGCTTGTTGATCAACCAAGCAGAGGGAACATACCAAGGTTTGTTTGGCAGAGCAAAGAATGCAACTATTACAAATGTTATTATCGAAAATTGCGATATTACTGCAAAAGATTATGTAGGAGGCATCTGTGGACATGCAAGTGAAACGACTATATCTAATTGTAAAGTTAGTGGAGCTATTAAGACAGCAGATGGGGTTGATGGAATGTATCATGGCGGTATTGCTGGGTACATCTATTATAAATCCATAAGCAGTTGCGTTAACACGGCCAGCGTTAAGGGTAATAATTCCAAAAGCCAATATTATGGTGGCATTGTTGGCGAAGTAAGTTGGACAAATATAACCGATTGTTTTAATGCTGGAATTGTAGAAGGTACTTCGTTTGTAGGCTCTATTGTAGGAAAGAATAATTCTACTTCAACATTAAGAGATAACTATCACACTACAACTACGACTGGTGGCGTCGGTGCTAATGATGTTGCTACGGGTACAGACCAAACGGGTGCTACAACAGTAGCAAAGATAACGGCTGCAGAGGGTGTAACATTAACACTGCCTACTACACCTACTTACGTATGGAACAATGAAAATCTATACGGAAGTGGCGTTGTTGTAACACTTGATTTCACCGTACCCGAAGGTAAATATTGGGATCACTATACAGTGAATAACGGTAAGATTAGCAATGCTGGTGTCAAAGAAGGTGAACATACTTTGACGGACTTCACAGCTGATGTTGTTATTTCTGCTACGTTTGTCAGTGAACTTACTGACATAGCTACCGCAGGTGTTACGATTGCGGCTATAGAGAATTTGACCTATAATGGCAAAGAGCAACATCCAAGCCCCGTTGTTACATTGAATTCGAATGTACTTGAGGCGGGATCTAACTATCAGGTAACCTATAGCGAAGGTTGTACCAATGTAGGTACTTATACAATCACAGTTGAAGGTGTTGGCCGTTACAGTGGAAGGTTAACTAAGACCTTTAAGATTGTGCCTTATGATATCAGTGGTTGCGATATAAAAGTTGAAAACAAGCCCTATACAGGCGATGTTATCAATGTGACACCTACCGTAAAGTATGGGTCTATTACGTTGGCGCAAGGTGAGGATAAGGATTACACCTTTGTGACCAATCCTACTACTGTTAAGGAGGGTGGAGATTATATGTTGACAGTTACGGGTAAGGGTAACTATACTGGTACGAAGGAGGTACCATTCAATGTGTACTATCCAGCACCTACTGAATTGAGTTGCACAAATGTAACGGCAACAACCGCTATTGTAACGTGGAAAGATGGTATTGCTACGAAATGGACAGTAGAGTACAGCACCGACAAGACCTTTGAAAGTGCAGAGCGTATTGATGTAAACGAGAGTACTGCTACATTAGCCTCACTCTCAGCTAATCAAGTGTACTACGTTCGTGTGAAGGCTGTCTATGGAACCGATCAAGAGAGCGATTGGAGCAACGTTTGCAGCGTTGAACCCACCACGAAGTTGTTGGTTGGTTCGGGCGATGGTACATCTAGATTCTTGCCCTTCAGTAATTGGTACCATTATGGTCTGACACAACAAATCTATACTGCTAAAGAACTTGGAAACAAGGCTGGTAGCATTATGGCGTTAGACTTCTTCAGAACTGATGACAATGAGTGCAACAACACAATTGAAATCTATCTGGTCAAGACAGATAAGACGGCATTTACTAATTCATCTGATTGGATTTCAGTAACGGAGGCGGACAAAGTGTATGATGGTAAGATGCAGTTCGAAAGTAATCAATGGACTACCATCGAACTTACTAAGCCATTTGACTATGATGGTGTTAGCAATCTTGCTTTAATCGTTTATGATAAAAATGTGAAAGAAGATAGCTACGGAGACTATCGTGCTTTCAGAACCTTTAAAGGCAATGACGATCAAACGTTGTTTTTTAGAAGTGACAGAGAAGATCCCACTATCAGACCTACCAGCACTGGAAATCGTAGTAAAGAAAAGAATCAACTGCGCATTCGCATGGCCGATAAGATTACGATGAATGGTTTGGGTATTATGTCTTACGCAAGTGACAACGTGCTTGACTTCTCTAATGTTGGCGAACTGACGGCTCACTACGCAAGTAGCTTTGCTGCTACGGCTAACAATGCTGGCGTGCTGACAATGACGCAAGTTGAAACAACACCTGCTGGTGAGGGCTTAATGTTGAAGGGTACTGCTAACGAGACCTTCTATGTGCCTGCACTCTTTAATCTTACGCCTGAAGCGCTGACTGGTAATAACCTTAAGGGCCTCACGAAGATTACTGAAGTTGAGACGACTGAGGGTGATAAAACCAACTTCATTCTCTCTCAACAGAAGGGTGTGATAGCTTGGTATCCTTTGGCTGCTAAGTATGCTTTGAAGGCACATAGTGCTTACTTGCAATTGCTTACCAACGATGTCTTTACGGGTGTCGGTACACGCGCTATCAGCATGGAATTTGAAGACGGTGTAACGACTGGCTTCATTCAGATAGCAACAGGCGAGGCTGAAGACGGCGACTGGTATGGCATCGACGGCATTAAGTTCAATCAAAAGCCTACTCAGAGAGGTGTTTACATTAATAATGGCCGCAAGGTAATCGTTAAGTAACAAATGAATATGAAGAAAAGATATATTAGTCCTACCTCTCAGGTAGTATTGCTCGATATGCAGCAGATGTTGGCTTCAAGTCCTGGTAGTGGAGTAGATGGCAGTGTAACTGCCCCAGGCGAAAGTCAACTCTCACGTGAGTCTGACGACTTTGGTGCCAGTGAATACTGGGATACTTCGGAGGATTATTAATCCTTGTGTATAAATAAGAAGAGTGTGTGTCGTAAACAAGCATTTTGTTTGACACACACTCTTTTTCATTGGGGGGCGGGTTTGTAACCCGCGGCAGCAGCATGTTGCTTATAGTCGCTTAGCGCGAGAACATACATAACATACAATTTAACATACTGATTTACATACTACTCAAATTGTGCCAAAGCACAAATTGAAACAAACAGGCTACGCCCTTGCGCTTCAGCGCACTAATGGCTTGCATAAACGATTGATAAACTGCAATTTGTCGGTCTAATTGCAGTTTAAAAGTTGCGAATCTCTGACGGAATTTTTGTAATTTTGCTCAAGGCTTTGAGTTTTGAGTATTGTTTTTTATCACATCTAAGTTACTCATTTTCCTTGATATACGGAATAATACAAGAGAGACAAAGTTTGATACAATAAGGGTTAAAAATTAAGCATATCAAGAAAAACTTTTGCCTAAAAACGCAATTTTATCACATCTTTTTCGCTTTTTTTCGTGAAGGTAGTACCTTTGAAGCATAATCTTGGATTGGTAGGTTATTGGGACGTTGTGGCATGGGACGAGTTTGAACAGCAGAAAGGGCGTAACGTAGATGCTGTACTTATCGATACGATGCAGAACTATCTTGCTAACAAGTCGTTCAACCGTGGTAAGGGTACACATGAGGCAAGTGCATCTATGTCTTTTGTTGGCAACACAAAGCATACTGTGCCATATATGTTGGAGAATAGTCATCTGTTTGAGAGCATTTCTACTTCCTTCATCAAGGGTGCGTTCCTTGACCGTATGCATCTATACAATCCAGGGTGGAAAATCAAGATGTTGAAAAAGAACAGTTTCTCTAAAGGGTATGGTCTCATCATGGACTACATAGCAGCCGTGTTACATGCTCTGCGCAATGACGATTGCACAGCATTGTTGAATGATTATGCCAAGTTCGATGGTTTGCTTTCCGAGCGCGACCACCTTGCCATCTGGAAAACATTCTCTGGCATGATGAAACTCATCTATCCTGATGGTAAAAAATAACGGATGAGGAAACTAAGGAACTTATTGACTTTTCGGCAGAAGGACGCAAACGAGTTAAAGACCAGTTGTACGTCATCGACAGCACTTTCTGCACCGAGCCGGCGAAGTTTGAATACACATGGCTGAAAAGTGGCGAGACCATAAAGGTGGAAACACTTGAAAATATCGAGCACAGGTCAATCCATACGACGGAGGATAACGATGGGCAGAATATGGATAAAAACGATGGACAGGAAAATAAGCACGAAACAAGAATGGCTGGTTCTCGGCCTCGCATAAAACCTCTTGTAGCCAAGACTATATCCATAAGAGAAAACCAGGGTGGGGTGACTTACAAAGATCTATTTGGTAATTATCTGCGCACTGTAAAGGAAATCTGCATAACCGCTCCTTTCATTCGCCAACCTTATCAGATAGACAATTTAGTAGATTTCATACAAATGGTGAAAGATGTGTCAACCCAGCAAGACACTATAAAAATTCATCTGAGTACGCAAAATGACGATGACGAAAAAGTGGCTGAGGTGATAGACTCGTTCAATGATTTGGCCGACGAGTTGCTGCCGATGGGCATAGAGTTCACTTACGACTTTAAGGCAGACCATGATCGCTTCATCAAAACAGATACAGGGTGGACTATAGCTCTTGGACGTGGCTTGGACATTTATGAGAAGTTCAACCGCTTCTCATTGTGCCGTTCCAATCAAAAGAACAGGCGTTGCAAGGCTTTTAATGTTTCTATTAACAAAACAGAAGATTACACGCCAAAAAAATATTGACGTGTTCGAGAATAATCCGAACACGCAATTAAATCTTGAGATAGTGAATAAAATATTTGGATTCGCTGCTGAAACAGTATAAAAAACAACATTTTTAAGTGAGCAACGAAATCTTAAATGAAAGAGCCGTGCGCAAGCACCTAAAAAGCCTCTGTAAGCCCTTTGTTGCATAAGAAAAAATCGTAACTTTGCAGTGCAAAACTTGTATTGTACACTTATAAGTGTGCAGATATAGGGTAAAACTTGCTCAAAAGAAGGAATTTAAGTCACAACACAAAATTATGAATATATCTTATAAATGGCTGAAAGAATACGTTGACTTCGACCTCACTGCACAAGAGGTGGCCGACGCGCTGACAAGCGAAGGACTTGAAGTAGACGGTGTAGAAGAAGTTCAAGCCATCAAAGGCGGACTGGAAGGATTGGTCGTAGGCCACATCGTAAGTTGCGAGCCCCACCCCAATAGCGACCATATGCACATCTGCCAAGTCGACCTTGGAGGCGACGCTCCACAGCAAATCGTATGTGGCGCCCCCAATGTAGCAGCAGGCCAAAAGGTGATCGTGGCAACCATCGGTACTAAACTCTACGACGGCGACCAGTGCTTCACCATAAAGCGCTCAAAGTTGCGCGGAATTGAGAGTTTGGGTATGATTTGTGCCGAAGACGAAATAGGCGTAGGCAATAGCCATGACGGCATCATCGTATTACCCGAAGATACACCTGTAGGACTCAAAGCCGCCGAATATTACGGTCTGGAGAGTGACTATGTAATCGAAGTAGATATCACTCCCAACCGCGCTGACGCTTGCTCACACTATGGTGTGGCACGCGACCTCTACGCGTGGCTCGTTCGCAATGGCAAAAAGACAGCGCTTCACCGCATGGACGTTTCAGCCTTTAAAGTAGATAATCACGAACTTAACATCGATGTTGAGGTAGAAAACACTGAAGCTTGCCCTCGCTACTGCGCAGTAACGATCAAAGGATGTGAGGTGAAGGAAAGCCCCGAATGGTTGAAAGAGAAGCTCAATACCATTGGCCTACGTCCTATCAATAACATTGTCGACATTACGAACTACGTAATGATGGCTTACGGACAGCCCCTCCACTGCTTTGATGCTGATATGATAGAGGGTGGCAAGGTGATAGTGAAAGCCATGCCCAACGAAACAAAATTCCAAACACTCGACGGCGTAGAACATACGCTCACCGATCGCGATCTCGCCATTTGCAACGCTTCAGCACCCATGTGTATCGCTGGCGTAATGGGTGGCCGTGGCTCAGGCACGTACGACACGACAAAGGATATATTACTCGAAAGCGCCTACTTCCACCCCACATGGATTCGAAAGAGCGCACGTCGTCATGGTCTTAGCACAGACGCCTCCTTCCGCTTTGAGCGCGGTGTCGACCCAGATGGACAAATCTATGCCCTCAAAGTGGCTGCCCTCTTGGTGAAAGAATTGGCTGGTGGCACAATAAGCATGGATATAAAGGACGTTGAAGCTTCAGGACTTGTTAAACACTTTAACGTTGACTTAGACTATAAGTACGTTCACGACCTCGTAGGTAAGGACATTCCCGTTGAAGTAATCAAAGAGATAGTCACTTCGCTCGAAATGAAAATTACAAGCGAAACGGCCGAAGGTATTAGCCTCGAAATTCCCGCCTATCGTGTTGATGTACAGCGCCCCTGCGACGTGGTAGAAGACATTCTGCGCATCTATGGTTACAACAATGTAGAGATACCCACCTCTGTCAAGTCAAGCCTTACGATTAAAGGCGATGTTGATCGTGCCAACAAGCTTGAGAATATCGTTGCCGAGCAATTAGTAGGTCAAGGCTTCCGCGAGATACTGAATAACTCACTCACTAAAGCGGCTTATTATAACGACCTCAAGGTATACACTGCTGACGAACTCGTACGCGTGCTGAACCCCTTAAGCAGCGACCTCAACGTAATGCGTCAGACGCTCCTCTTTGGAGGCCTTGAAAGCATTGCACACAATGTAAACCGTAAGAATAGCAACCTCCGCTTCTTCGAGAGTGGCAACTGCTACTATTACAATTCGAGCAAACACACTGCCGACCACACTCTCAACGCTTATAGTCAAGCCCACTTCTTAGGTCTTTGGCTTATGGGTAATCACGTAGAAGGCTCATGGGCACACGCTACAGAACCTTCAAGCGTATATGAACTTAAAGCTTACGTGATGAACATCATGGCGCGTCTGGGTGTACATTTAGGCGGCTTAAAGGTAGTACAAGGCACAAACGACATCTTCGCCAAGAGCCTTGCCTTCACCGACCGCAACGGAAAGGTAATGGTAGAGTTTGGCATCGTTGCGAAAGCTATCACCGCCCAATTCAATCTCGAACAAGAGGTGTACTACGCTGAGATTAATTGGTCAATGATGATGAAGCACTTACAGAAGGGCTCCGTCTCGTTTAAAGAGATAAGCAAGTTCCCCACTGTAAGCCGCGACCTCGCACTACTCATCGACAAGATCGTAGAGTTTGGCCAAATAGAACAAATCGCTTATGCCTCTGATAAGAAGTTCCTTAAGAAGGTAGAGCTCTTCGACGTATATGAAGGTGAGAAACTCCCTGATGGCAAGAAGAGCTATGCAGTCAACTTCGTTTTGCAAGACGAGACGAAGACGATGAATGACAAGCAGACTGATGCTGTGATGAAGAAGATTATTACTAATCTCGAAAAGCAACTTGGTGCAACACTGCGATAAGGCTATTATAGGTTAGAAGGTTATAAAGTTAGATCTACTGACTATCAGTGTAATCAAACTTTATAACCTAATAATCTTAAAGCTAATAAACATATCATTAGAACAAAAAATATTCAAAATAGCAAATAAGGGTATTAGTACATCTGCACATTTAATTATTTGCATAGTTACCCATGCTCACATTTGCACTTTTAAATCACATACTCCTATGGGAAGAGCTTTTGAATACAGAAAAGCAACAAAATTGAAGCGTTGGGGCCACATGGCTCGTACATTTACGAAGTTAGGTAAACAGATTGCAGTGGCCGTAAAGGCTGGCGGTCCTGAACCCGAAAACAATCCAACCCTTCGTGCTATCATTGCCACTTGTAAGCGCGAAAACATGCCCAAGGACAACATTGAGCGTGCTATCAAGAATGCTTGCGGTAAAGACCAAAGCGACTACAAGACAATGACCTATGAAGGCTATGGCCCTCACGGTGTGGCTATCTTTGTCGATACACTGACTGACAATGCTACTCGCACGGTAGGCGACGTTCGCTCGGTATTTAATAAGTTTAACGGCAACCTCGGCACAATGGGTTCGTTGGCTTACCTCTTCGACCACAAGGCCGTATTCACTATCCGTAAGAAGGAAGGTGTCGACATGGACGAACTTATACTCGACCTCATTGACTATGGCGTAGAAGACGAGTACGACGAAGATGAAGAAGAAAACAGCGTAACCATTTATGGCGACCCTAAGTGCTTCTCACAGATTCAAAAACACCTTGAAGAGAACGACTTCGAAGTACTTGCTGCAGAGTTTACTTACATTCCTAACGACCTCAAGGACGTTACCGACGAAGAGCGCGAAAGCATAGACAAGATGGTAGAACGACTCGAAGAGTTTGACGATGTTCAGACGGTTTACACCAACATGAAGCCTGCCGAGGACTAAAGAAGGGAGGACGTTTTTGTCAGTAAACGTAAGAAAACTACTGAGGTTATAAAGTTAGAATAAAAAAGGGTAGATAGTTTAACTTACTCTACGCTGCCTTAATCAAAGGCATATAACTTTATAACCTCATTTTTTGCTTTATAACACGATATGAAACACATTGATTATCAAACACAAGGTACTTGCTCACGCTGCATTCATCTCGACCTTACAGACGACGGCCGTATAGCTTCCGTTAGCTTTGACGGCGGCTGCAATGGCAATCTGCAAGGCATTGGAGCACTGGTAAAGGGCATGAAGAAGGAAGAGGTCATAGAACGCCTACAAGGCATTCGCTGTGGTAACAAACTCACCTCATGTCCAGACCAATTAGCCCACTGCTTGCTTACAGTCAATCGAAGAGGAACTGTAGTGAATGTGCAAATGCTTGAATGTAAAAATGCGTGAGAAATGCGTGAATGTACAAATAAGCGCTTTGTAATTGTAAAACGAATAATTAAAAGCATTATTATATATTTGCACATTCTCACATTAACTTATCGTTCGTACTCTTCAGCCTTAATTTGCGTCTCGTACACCACAGAACCCGTTGTTTGCGAACGATACTCGTAAGCAAAGGTGACACGCTGGGCTTTTACCTCCTTATAGTCCGAATTTTCAATTAATCGCTGACGAAGCATATAATGGAGTAGGGTAGACTGCTCGCGATACAAAGCCTCGTTAGCAGCCGAGAGGCTATAATATAGAGTATAGGTCTTACTCTGAGGACTGTATGCTACGCTGTCAAGCCGTGTGCCAGCCTCAGGCTCTTGCGGACAATTGTTTTTGGTAAATTCTTCAGCCTCATGCTGTAGACGTTCGTCAAAATTCATTTGACATGACGCTGAACATAAAGCACTGATAACCAAAGCAGAAATGGTTTTAATGGTGTTGATTTTATTCATGTTTTTGTGATTAAATATTGACATCTAGAATCTTCACTATAACGAAGGAAGAAACCCTATTGCAGCAAAAGTAGAATAATAATGAAAGAAAAGCAACAGATAAGCCCCAAAATATCAACAGAAGAGGCGCAAAAGCGGGTGGAACAAGCCGTTGAAAACTTTATGCAAGGCTATAATTGCTCGCAAAGTGTGGTAGCCGCTTTTGCTGATTTATACGGTTTTACGCACGAACAAGCACTACGTATGTCAGCCTCATTTGGTGGTGGCATAGGGCGTATGCGTCAGACGTGTGGTGCAGCCTGTGGCATGTTTATGTTAGCCGGCCTTGACTGTGGAGCGACCGAAGGATCCGACCGAGCTGGCAAAAGTCATAATTATGCCGTTGTCCAACATTTAGCCGAAAAGTTTAAGTCGCAGACAGGATCCATAATCTGTGCCGAACTTTTAGGGCTCAGGAAACCTGAAGCTTCGTCCGAGGCTGAAGCTCGTACAATACAGTATTATAAAAAGCGCCCATGTCCGCGAATGGTACGCCTTGGTGCCGAACTCTTTGCAACTTATTTGATGGAGCAACAGAGAGTGAGTGAATGCTAATAATATCCGTCATAATATGCATTGCATATTGCTCACTCGTAAAATGAAAAGAATCAGTGTTATGTTTAATAGCCTTCTAAGGCATTCGTATATTTACTCATTAATATATAGGCAATTAGTTCATTAGCACATAATCACATTAGCATGATAGATAGAGCAACCATACAACGCGTGATGGACGCTACCGACATAGTCGACGTGGTGAGTGAATTCGTGACCCTCAAAAAGGCAGGTGCCAATTATAAGGGTTTGTGTCCCTTCCATAACGAACGTACCCCATCGTTTAGCATTTCGCCAGCTAGACAGATGTATAAGTGCTTCTCGTGTGGCAAAGGTGGCAATGCTGTTCACTTCTTAATGGAACTTGAACACATGACCTACCCCGAAGCTATTAAATGGTTAGGACGAAAGTATGGCATTGAGATAAAGGAAAAGGAACTTACAAACGAAGAAAAACTTCAACAAAATGAGCGCGAAAGTATGTTTGCCCTCAACGAATGGGCTTGTAAATACTTCGAGAAAACACTGCACGACACTGTAGACGGTGTGGCCATAGGTATGGCTTACTATCGTTCGCGCGGATTTAGAGACGATATTATCAGAAAGTTTTCGTTGGGCTACTCGCTTGAACAGCGCGACGCGTTGGCACAGGCTGCCCTCTCGCATGGTTTTAAGAAGGAGTATTTACTCAAAACGGGATTGTGTTTCGAGACGGAGGATAAACAAATCTTTGATCGTTATCGTGGGCGCGTTATCTTCCCTGTTCATAGCGTTTCGGGGCGTGTGGTAGCCTTTGGTGGCCGTGTGTTGAACACAGAAAAGCAGAAGAACGTTGGTAAATACGTCAATTCGCCCGAAAGCGACATTTATAGCAAGAGCCACGAACTTTATGGACTCTATCAGGCCAAAAGCGCTATTGTGAAGCATGAACGCTGCTTCTTAGTTGAAGGATATACTGACGTAATCTCTATGCACCAAAGCGGCATAGAAAATGTGGTGGCTTCGTCTGGTACTTCACTTACGGAGGGACAAATCCGTCTGTTACACCGATTTACGAACAATATAACGGTGCTTTATGACGGTGACGCGGCTGGTATTAAAGCCAGTTTGCGAGGCATTGATATGTTGTTGGCAGAGGGATTGAACATAAAAGTGCTGCTACTGCCCGATGGTGATGATCCTGATAGCTTTGCACGTAAACACAAGGCTGAGGAGTTTCAGAAATACATTGATACGCATCAGGTGGACTTTATCAAGTTTAAGATGGACTTGTTGATGAGCGATGCACAGAGCGACCCCTTGAAACGTGCAGAATTGGTGACAAACGTGGTGAAGAGCATTTCGGTTATCCCCAATGAAGTGGTGCGCCAAATGTACATTCACGAATGTGCCACCAGTCTGAGCGTTAGCGAAGAACTTATTGTTAATGAAATAAATAAGCAACACCGTGCGAAGCTGCAGGCTGAACGTAAAAAAAACGAAGGCAATGCTACAGACGACGCACAAGCTGCCGACGAGGCTGCGGCAATGGCTGCTGATGAAGAGCGCATGCAGCAACTCATGTTGGGCGAAACGGAGTTAGCCGAGGAACGTATGTTGGTGGCCCTTATCGTACGTTATGGCGATATGCCTATGGACGTTGTTGACGCGGCTGAGGACGTGGCTGAAGCAGATGCAGAAAAGGCAGCGAACCAAACGGAGGTGAGCAATGCGGCTTTGCAACAGATAAGCGTGGCGCACTACATTGACACTGACCTACAAGCGGACGGACTCACGCTACACAATGCAGTCTATAAGCAAGTGCTCAGTGAGGCATTGGCCCACGTTGACGAACAAGGGTGGAAGGCACTCCCCTACTTTTTGAATCACCCTGACCCTCGCATTAGTAAACTGGCGGCTGATGTGGGACAAGATGACTTTGTGTTGAGCAGTAAGCAGCGCGACCTCTACATTGAGGAACAATATAGACTTGACAATGTTGTGCCTCGCATCTTACACGACTATAAACACGCAATCGTAAAGGAGCAACTCAAACACTTGCTGACAGAACTGCGTAACCCTCAGCTCATGAATGCCCCCGAGAAGGCTAAACAGCTGATGCGACAGTATATGGAAATAAGCCAGATAGAACGCGAACTGGCCAAACTCTTAGGCGACCGCGTTGTACTGAAATAACGATTTGAGCTGATTAATGCATAAAAACCTGGCAAATGTGCGCATTTTATAATTAAATTACACATAAATTAAAGTTTTTGTGTACCTTTGCCCAAAAATTAAAATATAGAAGAGCAAAAGGAGATAAAGTAAGAAGATCCCCCACCCCTTTTAGCCTCTTTACATTCAAAGTAAAACAAATGGGAATTTTACAAGACAGATTAGCGAAGTACACACTTCCGCAAGAATATAAGGCCAAAGGTGTGTATCCTTATTTTCGTGCCATTGAGGGCAAACAAGGAACCGAAGTAGAAATGGGTGGTCACCACCACGTATTAATGTTTGGTTCGAATGCCTATACGGGTCTGCCAGGCGATGAACGCATTATTAAGGCTGGCATCAAGGCTATGGAGCAATACGGCTCAGGTTGTGCTGGTTCACGTTTTTTGAATGGTACGCTTGACCTCCACCTGCAATTAGAGAAGGAATTAGCTGAGTTTGTAGGCAAGGACGATGCACTTTGCTTCTCAACTGGTTTTACAGTAAACTCTGGTGTAATTCCTGCTTTGTTAGGTCGTGAAGACTACTTAATCTGTGACGATCGTGACCACGCTTCAATCGTTGACGGTTGTCGTCTGTCGTTTGCTCAACGCTTAAAGTATAAGCACAACGATATGGCGGACTTAGAACGCAAGTTGCAAAAGTGTGCTCCTGAGGCTGTGAAATTGATTGTAGTAGACGGTGTGTTCTCTATGGAAGGCGACTTGGCTAACTTGCCTGAGATTGTTAAGTTGAAGCACAAGTATAACGCAACAATCATGGTGGACGAGGCTCATGGCTTGGGTGTATTCGGTCGACAAGGACGCGGTGTGTGTGACTACTTTGGCTTGACTGATGAGGTAGACCTTATCATGGGTACTTTCAGTAAGTCGTTGGCTTCAATCGGTGGCTTTATAGCAGCTGACGAGAGCATCATCAATTGGTTGCGCCATAATGCTCGTACCTACATCTTCTCAGCATCAAATACGCCTGCTGCAACGGCTTGTGCCTTAGAGGCTTTGCACATCATTCAGAACGAGCCTGAACGCATTGAAGCTTTGTGGGACGTTACGCGCTATGCATTAAAACGTTTTCGCGAGGAAGGCTTTGAAATTGGTGATACGGAATCACCGATCATACCCCTTTACGTACGTGATACAGAGAAGACTTTCATTGCTACGGCACGTGCTTTTGACGAAGGTGTGTTCATCAACCCCGTAATTCCACCTGCTTGTGCTCCTCATGATACATTGGTACGTGTAGCATTGATGGCTACTCACACGAAGGAACAGGTAGATCGCGCGGTAGCAGCATTAGCTAAGGTGTTCCGCGAATTGGATATTATCAAGTAAGTTTATTGATAAGTAGACAAATTTCAATATGTTGACGGGTAAGTTAGTCCCAAACCATATTGAAAAATAAAAAATGAGGAAAAGTTCTATTTTAGATCTTTTCCTCATTTTTTATTTTTCAATATGGTTTGGATGGAATAATTACGGTTTTATGTTATGAAAGTCAGAACTTGTAGGTGATTGGAACATTTGTAAGTGAAAAGTCGGTAGAAGAGCAATTATACTTTCTATTCGGCTGGCAGCAATCTCTTCGTAGTCAACGAAATTGGTGTTGTTAGTATACAACCAAACCTCGAGCGGTAAGCCGTTCGGTGTGGGGTTAAGTTGTCGTACTAGTATCCATTGATCTTGTACGATATCTTTGTCCTTTTTAAATAGCTCACTAAGGTGGTGTCTATATAATGTAAGGTTAATGTTGGTGTTATTTGTTATGTCTTTCTGAGAAAGCAATTTTTCAGCTATAAGCGCTTCGATTTCAGAGAGCGAGAGGCTTCTTATGCTTTGTACATCAATATATAGAGTACGTTTAATGCGACGTGCTCCTGTGGTGACCATAGCATTCCAATTTTGGAAAGTATCGCTAACGAGCGTATAGGGCGGAATGGTAGAAATGGTATTGTCAAAATTCCTCACTTTAACCGTAGTAAGCGAAATTTCCTCAACATTGCCATCAATGTCAAGTTTTTTAATGGTAATCCAATCGCCAACTTTAAGCATCTTGTTCAGCGAGAGTTGTATGCCCGCCACCAATCCCAAGATTGAATCTTTAAAAATTAACATTAACACTGTGGCTGCAGCACCTAAGCCTGCAATGACGCGTATGGGATTGTAGCCGAATAGTAGCGAAATGGAGACGATAGCTCCTAAACATATGATGATTAAGCGAATGAATTGTAATATACCTGTTAGGTGATATTCCTCGTATTTTTTAGCAAGTGCAACGGATAGGTTTTTTAGAAATGATGTAACAAGTAGCGTCGCACAGATCGTTATGTAAACTTGTAAAGAGTGAGAGATGATAACGTAAGTGATAGAAGTCGTGATGTTGTCATAACATAAAGGCAACAAGATGTACACTAATATGCAGGGAAATAGTTGACTTGTAGCGCTTAATACGGGGCGGTTGATTAGATAATCGTCCCATTTCGTTTCTGTTTTCTCAACCATTTGGAGTATGACGGGCATGGCGTATTTTCTGAAAGTCCAAGCAATGAAATAGCAAAGTAAAAGGAGTAGCGCAATTACTATTATTTGTGCGAGACGGACGCTATTAGCTGCTGAAATGTTACACTCAATGAGTAATGTCTCGAGTAAATGTCTTGCAAGATTGATCATTGTAGTATAGAAACAAGAAACCCCTCCGCTTATCGTTGCTTTGAATGATTAGTGGAGGGGGTGCTATTTTTTTGTATGGTGTAAAGGATGTCAAATGTACTATAGTAGTTAAATAGGACTTGACTTCTTATACGTGAAATTTAGTTGGCAGAGGTAAACTCATCAAGGAAGCGTACATCGTTCTCAGAGAAGAGGCGGAGGTCCTTTATTTGATATTTAAGGTTGGTAATACGTTCAACACCCATACCAAATGCGTAACCTTTGTAAACTTTGCTATCAATGCCATTCGCTTCGAGCACATTGGGGTCAACCATGCCACAGCCTAAGATTTCTACCCAACCTGTTTGCTTGCAGAAGGCACAACCCTTGCCGCCACAGATGTTGCAAGAAATATCCATTTCTGCACTTGGTTCTGTAAATGGGAAGTATGAGGGGCGCAAACGGATTTTTGTATCGGGACCAAACATTTCACGTGCGAAGGTAAGCAATACTTGCTTAAGGTCGGTAAAACTGACGTCTTTGTCGATGTAAAGTCCTTCGACCTGATGGAAGAAGCAGTGAGCACGGGCAGAAATGGCTTCATTACGATAAACGCGACCAGGGCACAATACGCGAATAGGCGGCTTAGAGTTTTCCATTACGCGGCTTTGTACTGAACTTGTGTGCGTACGAAGTACAATGTCGGGGTGTTGCTCTACGAAAAAGGTATCTTGCATATCGCGAGCGGGGTGATCCTCGGGGAAGTTAAGTGAAGAGAAAACATGCCAATCGTCTTCCACCTCGGGACCATCAGCAATAGAGAAGCCTAAACGTGAAAATATATCAATGATCTCATTCTTAACGATAGACAAAGGATGACGTGTGCCTAATGTAATAGGGTAAGGCGTACGTGTAAGGTCTAAGTCAGAATGGTCGTCTTCTTTTGTAGCAAGGCATTGACGTAATTCGGTAAGTTTGTCTTGTAATGCAGATTTTAGCTCATTGAGCTTCATACCAATTTCGCGTTTTTGCTCTGGAGCAACGTTACGAAATTCACCCATAAGGTCGTTTACTACACCTTTTTTACTAAGGTATTTAATGCGGAGCGCTTCAAGCGCTTTCTCGTCTGTGGCTTGTAAGCCTCCAACCTCGCTTAATAAAGCTTGTATTTTATCTATTAACATTGCGTTATTGCTTATTTTTAATGCAAAGATAAATATTTCTTCTTAAATATGTACGTCTTACACAGAAAAGGCTTACTTTTGCCACTCAAAATAAAGGCATTTATGATGAAAAAGTTCTTTTATACGCTTGTGTGTGTGCTGCTTTTTGCTTCATGTACAAGCGGGAAACCAAAAGAAGAGGCTGCTGGAAAGAGTGATAGTTTAGCTTCGGCGTTAGATACGTGTACTGCTGATAGCGTTCCTAATCCGCCTAAGGCTGCAGACGGGTTGTTTGATGATTTTATATACTCTTTTATGAGTAACAAGCGTTTCCAATATGAACGGATTATATTTCCATTAAAAAATGTGGTTGATGGTGTTAATCAGCCTATAGCAAAGGGGGCGTGGAAGTTTGATCATTTATATGAGAAGCAAGATGTGTATACGCTTGTGTTTGACAACTCAAAATCAATCAAGGCAGAAAAGGATACTTCACTGCATCATGTGGTTTTCGAATGGGTTTACCTTACGCAGAGAAAAGTGAAACAATACGTTTTTGATAAGATGAACGGACAATGGTTCCTGACGGCTCTTGATACACACAAAATGAGTAAGAACGTTAATAGTGACTTCTATGAGTTTTATGCTCAGTTCTCATCAAATCACAAATATCAGTCAAAGCACATTCTTAATCCGTTCCATTTCAAGACTTATGATTATGAAAACTTTCAGAGTATAGAAGGATTGCTTGATGTTAATCAGTGGCCTGACTATCGTCCTAAGTTGCCTTCGGGTACTATTACGAACATAAACTACGGACAAGGTTACGGCAATAGCCGTCGACGTGTCCTGATGATTTGTAGTCAGTCTGGCGGTATGGGGTGTTCACTCACTTTCGTGCGAAATGGCAAGACATGGATGCTTGAAAGATTAGAAAATTAAATCATTGAAAACCAACTTACTAACCAACTTTTATTAGTGTGTTGGTATAAAATATATTACCAAGAAATGTATTCGCTTTTAACACATAATACATTTGGCATTGACGCTAAGTGTACAGACTTTATTTCGTACCAAACAGTAGAGCAGCTGAAATCAATTACTTCAAGTTTGAAAGGAAGACGCTGGCTTCAAATTGGTGGCGGAAGTAACCTTCTCTTTGTTCATGACTTCGAAGGCGTTGTGTTACATTCTGAAATAAAAGACATAGAGATAGTAAGACGTAGCGGAGAATACGTGTGGCTTCGAGTTGGCGCAGGGTATGTATGGGACGATTTTGTAGCCTATTGTGTAGAGCATGGCTATTATGGCTTAGAGAACCTTTCGCTTATACCAGGTGAAGTCGGAGCCAGTGCTGTGCAAAACATTGGTGCCTATGGCGTAGATGTTGGTCAATATATATATACAGTAGAAGCGGTTGAGGTGGCGACAGGCAATGTTTGCCAATTCAAGGGCGAAGAATGCCGCTATGCCTATCGTAGCAGTGTGTTTAAGCACGAGATGAAGGGAAAGTATATTGTGACGCATGTAATTTATCGCTTGTCGTTAAGTTTTGCTCCCGACTTGTCGTATGGTGCAATCAGCCGCGCGTTACAAGCGAATGATATTAATGCAGAGGTAGTTACTGCACAAGTTCTACGAAATGTGATTATTGATGTTCGCCGTTCAAAATTGCCCGACCCTGCTGAGATTGGAAGCGCTGGCTCTTTCTTTATGAACCCTGTAGTTAGTCAAAGCAAATTCGAAAGTTTGCAACAACAATATCCCGATATGCCTCACTATGTTGTTGACGGAGGAGTGAAAATACCTGCTGGCTGGATGATAGAACAATGTGGTTGGAAGGGAAAACGTGTTGGTAATGTAGGCGTTTATAGTAAGCAAGCGCTTGTACTTGTAAACTACGGAGGTGCGAAGGGCGAGGATATTGTCCAACTGAGTAATGCGGTGATTGCAGATGTAGAGCGTAAATTCGGTATAACGCTTCACCCAGAGGTCAATTTTATAGAATAAACAGAGATGTTGCTATGCCGAAGTTGATATTTTTAGGTACGGGAACAAGTACGGGTGTGCCACAGATTGGGTGTAAGTGTGAGGTATGTCGTTCAAATGATACTCGTGATAAACGTTTGCGCACGTCGTCACTATATATAGGTGATGACGGAAGTCACATCTTAATAGACTGTGGTCCCGACTTCCGTGAGCAAATGTTACGCCAGCCTTGCGACTCGATTGATGCAGTGTTGCTCACACACGAACATTATGATCATGTGGGGGGAATTGATGACTTACGTCCCTTTAGTTTCGAACACTCATTGCCCATCTTTACAAATCAACTTTGCGCTGATAATTTGCGGCAGCGATTACCATATTGTTTTACTAAGAACAAATATCCTGGAGTTCCTAATATAGAACTTATTACTTTAGATCCTAAAGATAGTATCCTACTTGGTAATCAAACTGTTCAGCCAATTCAAGTGATGCATGACTTGATGCCAATTTACGGCTATCGCATTGGAAAAATGGCGTACATTACAGATATGAGCCACTTGGTAAAAAACGAAGATGAGAAGTTGAAAAACTTAAATGTGCTCATCGTTAACGCGTTACGAATAAATCCACATCATTCGCATCAAAGTTTAGATGAGGCCTTAACCTTTGCCAAGGCAATAGGAGCACGCGAAACGTATCTAATTCACATGAGCCACCAAATAGGTTTGCACCGACGTATCAACGAAATTTTGCCTCCTCATGTACATTTGGCTTATGACGGATTACAGATAGAATGGTGAGGTCGGTTTCCAAAAAAACTGTATGAGAGCAGGAAAATGACGCTGTAATGCTTATTGACATTTCGCTTTTGGCATTCTTTCAGTGCTGAAAAGCTGTATGCAAAGAACTTTTTTTGTAAGTTTGCATTATAAATTAAGAAATAACAAATATGATGCGTGCAAATACGATCTATTAGCACACACTATTTGCAACCGATTTATGAGAAAGAAAGCAATCAAAATACTTTGGAGTACTTATGCTGCGCTTTTGCTACTTGGCGCAATTGTTGTGCTTTGTGTAGAACAAGGTTGGATTGGCTATATGCCACCGATAGATGAACTACAAAACCCTATAAGTAAGTATGCCTCACAGGTGATAAGTGCTGATGGTAGACTTATGGGCACATGGTCGAGAAGTGAAAACCGTGTATTTGTAAGCTATGGTAATATTTCGCCACTCATGTTTGATGCATTAGTCGCAACTGAGGACGAGCGCTTTTATGACCATTCAGGCATAGACGTTCGCGCTGTGATGCGTGCTGTCGTAAAGCGTGGTGTAATGGGACATAAAGAGGCTGGTGGTGGTAGCACTATTACGCAACAATTGGCAAAGCAACTCTATTCTTCTTCAGCCGAATCGACCATGCAGCGTTTAATGCAAAAACCTGTGGAATGGATTATCGCTGTAGAGTTGGAAAGACATTACACAAAGGAAGAAATCCTAACGCTTTACCTTAACTACTTTGACTTTCTACATAATGCTGTAGGTATAAAGACTGCAGCAAACGTTTATTTTGGAAAAGCTCCCAAAGATTTAACCTTGACGGAGTGTGCTACGCTTGTTGGCATGTGTAAAAATCCCTCTTATTTTAATCCCGTGCGCGAACCAGAGCGTTGCCGCGACAGACGCAATGTCGTGTTGCAACAAATGGTAAAGGCAGGAAAACTCTCTGAAACGGAATATGCCACGTTAAGCGAAGAGCCGCTAAAACTTAACTTTCATCGTATCGACCATAAAGAAGGTATTGGAGCTTATGTGCGCGAGTATTTACGCCGTATAATGATGGCTGAAAAGCCAGAACCTTCTAATTATCATGCTTGGCAGCGTCAGCAGTTCTATGAAGACTCATTGATGTGGGCAAACGATCCCTTGTATGGATGGTGTAAGAAGAATCAAAAACGCGACGGAAGCAATTATGACATTTACACTGATGGCTTAAAGGTTTATACGACCATTGATTCTCGCATGCAGCAATATGCAGAACAAGCTGTCTATGCGCAGGTAGGAAAGAACCTGCAACCGAAGTTTGAGGCAGAACGACGCAGCTCGCCCAACTTCCCCTATAGTGCAGACCTTAGTCGAAGCGATGTAAAGCGTCGTATAAAGAGAGCTATCAAGCAGTCTGATCGTTATCGCATGATGAAGTCATTGGGCGCAACAGAGGAGGAGATAGATAAGGCTTTCCATACCAAAGTGCCAATGACAATGTTTACCTATCGTGGTGAAGTAGACATGACGATGACTCCAATAGACTCCATATTATATTATAAGAAGTTCTTACGCTCGGCATTGGTATCAATCGATCCGATGACGGGACAAGTGAAGGCCTACGTTGGAGGTCCAGACTTTTCGCACTTTCAATATGACATGGCTATGGTAGGACGTCGCCAAATAGGTTCGACGATGAAACCATTTGTCTATGCAATGGGACTGCAAGGAGGCTTAACACCACGTACAACTATACTGAATATACAACGCAGCTATGGAGGTTGGTGTCCTCGTAATAGTAGCAGAGCCTCATACGGTGCTCATGTAACATTGAAATGGGGTTTAAGCCGTTCAAACAACTGGGTAACCGCTGGCCTTATGTATCAAATTGACCCTACGGGGCAAGCACTTGTTCGCGACCTTCATGCTTTGGGTGTGGCAAATGACAATATGCAGCCCTCGTTGCCCTTATGTTTGGGTACGTGCGATATTACGCCAGCCGAATTGGCATCTGCCTATACGGCATTTGTGGAGAAAGGTATACGTCGTGCCCCCTTACTTGTTACGCGCATAGAAGATAGCGAAGGAAATGTAGTGGCAGAGTTTACCCCTCGAACCAATGAAGTCTATAGCGAAGAGACGGCATATAACATGATAGACATGATGAAGGCTGTTATTGATGAAGGTACAGGACGTCGCTTGCGTTCTACCTACGAAATGAAAGGCCCGATAGCAGGTAAGACAGGTACAACAAACAACAACTCCGATGGTTGGTTTGTTGGATGTGTTCCTCAATTAGTTACGGCTGTGTGGGTAGGTGGTGATGAGCGCGACATTCATTTTAATTCGACGGCTTTAGGACAAGGTTCTGCTTCGGCTCTGCCCGTGTGGGCGCTCTATATGAGACGCGTCTATGCCGACAAATCCTTAGGTTACGACCCCGAGCGAGATTTTGATCGTCCTGTCTCTATGCAGGAGACAACGCATCGCCATGCTGCTTCAAGGGGAGGGAGCGAGAATGAGGAATCTGTCGAAACGTCTACTACAAATAATGAAGCTACTGAGCCTGTCAAAAAAGCGAAAAGTAAGTCAGCGGCTGAAAAATATTTTGAATAGGAACGTGCTGAGGCGTCACGCGATGATTGTGCGTTGATGCGTGCTTATCTAATAGGCAGTGACGCTTTCAATTTCATAAACGAATAATGATAGTTAGATTATAAGGTACTTAACATGATGCAAAGAATATATATATGGGCGCTTATAAGTGCCATGTCAGTGTCAAGCGCTTGGGCGCAAAAGATTGTTGTAGGATCTGTTACGTTGAAAGATGGTGGCATTTATACGGGCGAACTCATAGGTGGTAAACCAGGTGGGAAGGGCCGTGTCCAATATGATAATGGTGACACTTATGAAGGGTCTTTTGTTAAGGGACTTCGACAAGGCGAAGGTACATTTACTGAAGCCGACGGCTCTCGCTATGAAGGGAACTGGACAAAGAATGAGCGTAACGGCAAAGGGACTTACTATGCCGTAAATAACAATCGCTACGTTGGTACATGGTATCGCAATCAAAAAGAAGGATTTGGCAAAATGTACTACTATAATGGTGATGTATACGAAGGCCAATGGAAAGACGATGTACGCAATGGAAAGGGAACCTACACTTACAAAAGTGGAGCTTATTATAAAGGCGATTGGGTGAACGACCAAAAGGACGGTAAGGGTATTTTTGATTGGAATGACGGTTCTAAGTACGAGGGCGCATGGTTGAAAAATCAGCGTAACGGTCGCGGTACATACATCTATGCTGACGGTGACTATTATAATGGCGATTGGAAAGACGACATGCAAGACGGCCGTGGAATCTATAAGTTCCGCAATGGCGACGTGTATGAAGGACAATATATAATGGGAGAACGAACGGGTGAAGGCTCGTTTCGTTTTGCCAACGGCGACACATACGTTGGCAATTTCTTGAATGGTGAGCAAAGCGGTCAAGGCACATTTCAATGGAAAGGCGTTGCTTCATACACTGGGCAGTGGCAGCACAATATGATGCACGGTCACGGTGTGTACAAATGGAAAAACGGTGATGAGTATAATGGAGAGTGGAAGAATAATCGCATGGACGGCGAGGGAACGTTACGATTTGCTGCGGGAGGACGTTTTAAAGGACAATTCCGCGAAGGCAAACGTGACGGGCGCTCTGTTGAGATACGTGCTGACGGTACACGTATAGATTGCACTTATCGTGATGGACAAAAGCACGGTAAATACAAAGAGTATGATGCCAATGGTAATGTAACGAAGCAAGGAGAGTACTCTAATGGACGTGTTGTACAATAGACTCACCACTATCTTGTAAGTATGACAAGCCAAAGAGTATAGGAATACGCAAGTAAGAAACCTATTAAACTAAATATATCATGAAAGCCACAACTTCAACAAAAAAGAAGGCGGTAAAACGTGTATCACGTCCGCGACAACTAAAGATTGTTAGAGACGACGAATGGTTGCAACCCTTTGAAGCAGCCATACAAGGGCGACACGAACACGTTAATAACAAAATAGCTGACTTAACAGGTGGAAAAGGCTCGCTAAGCGACTTTGCTGATGGACATCTGTACTTTGGTCTGCATCGCACACCACGCCAATGGGTGTTGCGTGAGTGGGCCCCCAATGCTACTGCCATTTACCTAACGGGTACTTTCAATCAGTGGCAAGAACTTCCCAATTATGCCTTAAAACGCATTGATGAAAATGGCACCTGGGAATTGAAATTACCTGCCAAGGCATTACATCACCTCGACCTTTACAAACTGTCAATACATTGGGACGGCGGTCAAGGCGAACGTGTGCCAGCTTGGGCAACACGTGTAGTACAGGACGAAAAAACAAAAATATTTAGTGCGCAGGTGTGGCACCCTGAGCATGCTTATGAGTGGAAAAAGCAAACGTTTCGCCCCAAGCGAGGTCCTTTGTTTATATACGAGTGTCATATAGGCATGTCGCAAGATGCTGAAAAGGTCGGGACATACAATGAATTTCGCTTAAACGTTCTTCCGCGCATTATTGCCGATGGCTACAATTGCATTCAGATAATGGCCATTGCCGAGCATCCTTACTATGGAAGCTTTGGCTACCATGTAAGTTCCTTCTTTGCCCCAAGTAGTCGTTTCGGTACGCCAGATGAACTTAAGCAACTCATCGACGAGGCACATGCAGCAGGCATTATGGTGATTATGGACCTCGTGCATAGTCACGCGGTAAAGAATGAGGTAGAAGGACTTGGCAATTATGCTGGTGATCCCAACCAATTCTTCTATCCCGGCAGCCGACATGAACATTCGGCTTGGGATAGCCTTTGCTTTGACTATGGCAAGAATGAGGTCGTACACTTCTTGCTTTCAAACTGCAAGTATTGGCTGACAGAATTCCACTTCGATGGTTTCCGCTTCGACGGTGTCACCTCTATGCTCTATTATAGCCACGGATTAGGAGAAGCCTTCTGCGGTTATCCCGATTACTTTAACGGACATCAGGACGATAACGCTATCTGCTATCTAACGCTTGCCAATCTACTCATACACGAAGTGAACCCCTCTGCCATCACTATAGCAGAGGAGGTAAGCGGTATGCCAGGCTTAGCAGCACCCTTTAAGGACGGTGGATATGGCTTTGATTATCGTATGGCTATGAACATTCCTGATTATTGGATAAAGACGATTAAGGAGCGCCGCGATGAGGATTGGCGTCCATCGTCTATACTATGGGAACTTACCAACCGTCGCGCTGACGAAAAGACGATTTCGTACTGCGAAAGTCATGACCAAGCGCTCGTGGGCGATAAGACGCTCATCTTCCGTCTGATTGATGCAGATATGTATTGGCATTTTAAGAAGGGCGACGAAAACTACACCGTACATCGGGGTATCGCCCTTCACAAAATGATACGCCTTGTCACGGCATCAACTATTAATGGTGGCTACTTAAACTTTATGGGCAATGAGTTTGGCCACCCAGAGTGGATAGATTTCCCACGCGAGGGAAATGGCTGGAGCTATAAGTACGCTCGACGCCAGTGGAACTTGGTTGACAATCACGAACTCTGCTATCACTATTTGGGCGACTTTGACAATAAGATGATACATCTATTGCGCAACACTGAGAGTGATATACGAAAGTTCCCTGTGCAAGAAGTATGGCATGACGACGGCGACCAAGTGTTAGCCTATATGCGTGGTTCTTTGGTCTTTGTATTCAACTTCTCGCCCAATCGCTCTTATGATGGGTATGGCTTCCGTGTGCCAGAGGGCGCTTACGAAGTAGTGTTGAATACAGATGCTACAGAATTTGGCGGAAATGGTTTAGCAGACGACACGGTATGCCATTTGACAAACTTCGATCCGCTTTTGGCTCGCGAACACAAAGGTTGGCTAAAACTTTACCTACCAGCTCGTTCGGCCGTTGTACTCTGCAAGAAAAAAGAAACAAAAGAGGAGAAAAACAAGAAGTAAGCGTAACCAAAATCATATATCGTTTATTATTGGTGTCCGATAAAATTCTAGTCTTTCGAAAAAAAATAGGGCCGATTCCATTTTGCTGGAGTCGGCCCTTTTGGGTTATATTGATGCAACTGTATTGCCAACTGGGGCATCGAGTTCCAAGTTGGCAATGCTGACGCGAGGACGCGTCGCCCCCAGGTGAGGACGCGTTTGTGGCGCAACTTTTCGACAAATTGCAGTTTATCCTTACGCAAATGATACGACTTATCATGTTTCAATGTTTCACTTTTTGTACGAAAACGATTGATTTATAAGCATTTCATAACATGAAACATACGCGTTGTATGTTTCATTTTTGCTTTCAATGTTTCATTTTACAAGCATTGACGATAAAAAACGGAACTTGGTGCAAGAGATACAAAAGTATAGTGCAAGAAATACAAAAGTATAGTGCAAGAGATTTCAAACCTTAGTGCAAGAGATACAAAATGAAGGGATGAAATCTAACCTGAAACATGGAACTTTAAATTTCATTCGTCAGACTATTTGATAATCAAGCAGTTACAAACATAATCTGAAACATGAAAGATAAAAAGTCACCGCCCCTTAAAATAAGTAACGCGCGGAAGTAGTTCGAAGTTTCACTTAAAAAAAAAGTGTACAAAATGTACACACTTTTTGCCCTTCCCCTCATGGTGTCGTACTTTTGCACCAAACCTAAAATAAGACAACTACCATGATTAAAAACAGTATCCGTCAACTACTAAAACTGGCCCAACGACTCTTTACGCAATTAAGCAACAAC
>OMDK01000172.1_pt1 | contig 33903 bp, 34 predicted proteins | sample 1645201 | NCBI WGS metagenome assembly OMDK01 (sample SAMEA103958151, study PRJEB25191) | human gut metagenome
CAGTAACATCGCCACTTCTTCCAAATCTTGACGATTTTACTGCAGAGTTGAAGAAGATTTGGGAGAGTAAGTGGATTACCAATAATGGAAGCTTCCATAAGAAGTTGGAGAAGGCATTGGCAGAATATCTCAAAGTGCCATACGTGAGCCTGTTCACCAATGGCACCCTGCCACTGATGACGGCATTGCAAGCCCTCCGTATTACAGGCGAAGTCATTACAACCCCTTATAGTTTCGTGGCAACAACCCATAGTATCTGGTGGAACGGATGCAAGCCGGTCTTTGTAGATATAGACCCTGCAACAGGCGATATGGATCCTAACAAGATTGAGGCGGCCATCACACCACGTACTACCGCCATTATGCCTGTTCATGTCTATGGTAAACCATGCGATACTAAGGCAATCCAGAACATCGCAGACAAGTATGGTCTGAAAGTCATTTATGATGCAGCTCATGCCTTTGGAGTAGAAGTGAATGGTGAAGGACTTTTGAACGCAGGCGATATGAGTACGCTCAGCTTCCATGCCACAAAGGTATATAACACCATTGAGGGTGGAGCACTTGTGATGCACGATGAGAAGACCAAGAAACGTATTGACTACCTGAAGAACTTCGGTATCGCTGATGAGGTGACAGTAGTGGGTCCAGGTATCAACAGCAAGATGGATGAAATCAGAAGCGCATACGGCTTGCTCAATTTGAAGCAGGTAGATGCCGCTATTGAGGCTCGCCATCAGGTAGCCATCAAATACCGTGAGGCATTGCGCGATGTTGAGGGTATCACCTTCTTTGACGATATGCCAGGCGTGAAGCACAATTACAGTTACTTCCCAATCTTCATTGATGCAGAGAAGTACGGCATGAGTCGTGACGAACTTTATTTCAAGATGAAGTCAGCCAACGTCCTTGGCCGTCGCTATTTCTATCCATTAATCAGTGAATTCTCAACCTATCGTGGATTGGAAAGTGCAGCACCAGAAAACCTTCCAAATGCGCATAAAATGGCTGATAGCGTAATCTGCTTGCCTATGCACCATGCATTGAGTGATGAGGATATTCAGAGAACATTAGATTGTATATTAAAATAAAGCACTGCTTTTATGGAACATTTCAGTTTCTCTCCAACTCCAATAACCTCTCTACCTTATTTTTCAGAAAAATATAATGTTGAAATATTAGTCAAGCGAGATGATTTATTCCCATCAGCATTAGGCGGAAGTAAGGCAAGAATGTTGCAATATATCCTTTATCCTCTTCTATCTGGGGGGGCAAAGACTATTGTAACAGCAGGTGGACCATGCTCAAATTTCAATAGAGCTTTAGCTCTGTTATGCGCTAATTATGGACTAAAGATGATACTTGTATCATACACGGATGAGCCGAGTGAATATGATATTTCCCTAAATAATTTCATCGTAAGCCAAACAAATTGTGAGTATGTATTCTGTAAAAAGACAGAAGTTCCTAAGACAATAGAAAAAGTCTTGAAGCAATGCGACAAAGCAACGACTCGCTTTATCTATGGAGGCGGTAAATCATTACAGGGTGTCTTTGCCTATTATGATGCGGTTAAAGAATTGAAAACTCAAACCGATCATATAGATGAATTATTTGTTGCTTGTGGTACAGGAACAACTTTGACTGGCATATGTGCTGGAATGCAAAAGTACTTCCCAAAAGCTAAGGTTCATGGAATTTCAGTAGCAAGAACATATGAAGCAGAACGCTCTGTTCTTGAATCGGACATGGGACTGTTAAATCACTACCTGCATGAGGATTTTAACTTTTCTAACTTGATATTTTATGATGAGTTTTTAAATGGAGGTTATGGTAAAACTTCGATTGAAGAAATATATACAATAAAAGAATGTATTGCAAACGAAGGCTTAATCATAGATCCGACATATACAGGAAAGGCATTCTGGGGTATGACATCTATATTAAAAAGAGGTAATTATAAAAATAAAAGAATTTTATTTTGGAATACAGGTGGTTTAATTAATCTTTTATCCCAAAAGGAGGAATTTATAGAAAACAATACATAAAAATACTAAACAAAAACTATAATATAAGGCTTACATGTGGTTAATTCAACTTTGTTATAGTTTTTAACCTAAAAAAATAAAGAATGGAAAAAGTTTTGTTAATGGAATTCTTGTCAAAAATTGACAAATATTTCACTCCAAATTTATCTCAAAAGACAGAATTGTCTGATTATTGCGATAAGCTTTTAAGTAAAGCTCAATTATTTGTCTCATATTCTAATGGGGGGGGCAATTAATGGTTTAGTAGCATTATATGCCAATGATTTTGAAAATCATTATGCCTATGTTTCATTAGTGGCAGTAGACAGTGATTATAGGAACCAAGGCATTGCTCGCAATCTTCTTGTACAAGCAATAAATCATGTACGCGGATTGGGAGTTGATAAAATTCAAAAAATAGGAATTTACACCAACAACCATATTGCATTACATCTATATGAAACACTGAATTTTTGCAGAATCAGTGTATCACAGAATCGCTATTATTTGGAATTATCATTATAATAGTGATAGTCTCAAATAAATGTACAATGCATAATATAATAAATATAGTTGACTTTTTTATTATAATTATATGAATATACTATTAACAGCTATAGGTTCTATGTCTGCTTTATGCGCAATTAACAAGTTGCATGAAGCTGGACATAAGGTGATAGGATGTGATATCTATCCTGAAGAATGGCATTATGAAGCATCGCTTTGTGATGTCTTTAAACAAGCTCCTTATGCTAATACAGAAGAGTACATCCCATTCCTCATTCAATTGGCAAAAGAAAATGATGTCAAATATATTTTTCCATTGACTGATCTTGAAATTGATATTATCAATGGCCAAAGAGAAGTGTTTGAGAAAGAAGGAATTGTTGTTTGCATATCATCGAAAGAAACTCTTGCTGTTGCCAGAAACAAATACGTTCTCTTTAAGACATTTGAGGATGATGACAAGGTTCTATCTGTTCCTACCTTGACATCTGCAGAGGATTTGTCAACTTTAACATATCCTTGTGTTGCAAAACCTAAGGGTGGAAGAAGTAGCGAAGGGCTTTGCTATTTGGAAAGTGCCAACCAACTGAATAACATTAAGGATAAGACCAATTATATTTTCCAGGAAAAGATAAGCGGCTCCATTTGTACTATTGACTATGTAAGAGATGTTGAAACTGGCAAATGCTTTTGTGTACCTCGTGAAGAACTTTTAAGAACAAAGAATGGAGCTGGCACAACAGTAAAGGTTTTTCACGATAAAGCCTTGGAAGACTTAGTTGATTATATTGGACAGAAGTTGAACATATGTGGTGCTGTGAATATGGAGTTCATAAAGAATGAGAATGGATATTATCTTATAGATATCAATCCTCGCTTTTCAGCTGGCATTGCCTTCTCTTGCAAGACTGGTTACGATTTCATCAATGCCCATTTAGCTTGTTTTATGGACAATGAAATACCGGCTCCAGTTGCTTTTACAGAGAAAATAGAGATAAAGTATTTCGTGGAGAGATAATTTTTAATAATTGTTTTGGTACTTGCAAAACTAACGAAACAAAAGAATTTGAGTACTAGCTGTCTTATAATTTATAGCCAGCCTATAAAAAAACACTTAAAGATATTTCGAATTGTTAAGCAATGTTCTATTATTAAACAGAACTAAAAAATAAAGATATGGAAAATAATAAGAACGCATTACCACTGATGGTAACAATACGTTGTACAGCATATAACCAAGAGCCTTATATTCGTGACTGTCTAGAGGGCTTTGTTATGCAGAAGACAAATTTTAGGTTTGAGGCAATCGTGCATGATGACGCCTCTACAGACAGAACTGCAGCTATAATTAAAGAGTATGCAGAGAAGTATCCCGACATCATTAAGCCAATATTCGAAACAGAGAACCAATACTCAAAGCATGATGGTTCGCTTCGTAGAATAATGAATGAACACATGCATGGTAAATATATTGCCGTATGTGAAGGAGATGATTATTGGATAGATCCTCTAAAATTGCAGAAACAGGTGGATTTTATGGAAGGTCATCCTGATTTTTCCCTTTGTGGAACGAATGGTCTCATATTGTGGGAAGAACAGGCACAACGTCCAAACTATTTTAATAGCGAAATTCAATCTAAAGAAATTTCTTTTAAGGAAGTCACATCAAAATGGTTTTTTCCAACGGCAGGATTACTATACAAAAGAGAGATTATTGACAAATATCCAAACTGGACAAATAAGATATATAGCGGTGATTTAACTCTTGTTCTAATAGCTGCATATTATGGAAAAATCTATTATTTTAGAGATTATACATGTGTTTACAGAAAAGGGCTGAAGGAGAGTGCTTCTGCTATAGCAGACAAAAATCGATTATACGTCTTAAAGCAACATAGAATGTTGTATACTTATTATGCAGAATTTACTAATGGGAAATATGCTCAAGAATTAGCTGTTATTCTATCAAGAATAAATAATCAGATTAGTTATTTAGAATTGAAATCCAAGAATTATCTCATAACTTGGTTAAAACATCCATTGCGTATGTTCAAGGAAGACATAATTCGTAAATTGTTCTATAAAACATTAGGTAGAGAAAAAACACATATGATGTTTCATTAGTTGAATTTATTTAGTAATGGGAAATCTTAAAAATAAAGCAGTTAAAGGAGTTGCTTGGAATGCTGTAAGTACATTTGCAAACAGAGGGATATCTATGTTCTTTATGTTATTTATGACTCGTTTGCTTTTACCAAGCGATTATGGCTTGATAGGAATGCTTACAGTATTTATGGCAGTTGCTGGACAATTTATTGATAGTGGGTTCAGTCAGGCACTTTTGAAAAAACAAAATAGAACAAAAGTTGATGAAGCGACTGTTTTTTATTTTAATATAGCAGCAAGTTTGATTTCGTATATATTTTTGTTTGTAATAGCCCCTTTTGTTGCAGACTTCTATAATATGCCGCAGCTATGCGAAATTCTTCGTGTCTTAGGTATCAGTTTGGTTATAGGTGCTACTGGTACGATGTGGAATTTGCAATATCAGATTAATCTTGATTTTAAGACTCCTTCTATATTAGGACTTGTGGGAAATGTTTTTTCTGGTATTGTTGGTGTAGTTTTGGCTTATTTAGGATATGGAGTATGGGCTTTGGTTTATCAGTCTTTATTAGGAACAATATTTGGGTTAGTACTACGTTACTTTTATTCTACTTGGCGACCAATATGGGATTTCTCGTGGAAATCTTTTCATGAGTTTTTTGGATATGGTTCAAAGTTATTGCTTTCTCGCTTGTTAGATACTTTATATAATAATGTGTATCCTGTTGTTATTGGTAAATTTTATTCTGCAAGTACATTGGGCTTTTATTCAAGAGCTCATAGTTTAGCAGGAATTCCTTCGGTTCAAGCAACCCAGATACTTCAGGGCGCTACCTTCCCTGTATTGTGCAAAGTCAATAATGATATGGATAGATTGGGAAATGCATATAGAAGAATGTTAAAATTATCGGTTTTTGTTATTTTTCCTTTAATGATGGGATTAGCCATCCTTGCTCATCCTTTTATAATGGTTGTCTTTACTGCAAAATGGGAATATAGTGCTGGTTTATTAACGATTATATGCTTCGCCCAAATGTGGCATCCCGTTCATGCAATCAATTTAAATTTGCTGCAGGTAGTGGGACGAAGCGATTTGTTTTTGCGTGTTGAATTGATTAACAAGTTGTTAGCAATAATTGTAATCGCATGTTCATATCGTTATAGTATTGAAATTATGTGCTTTGGATATATCTTCTCTAGTTTGGTTTCTATTATTATAAATACATATTATACGGGAAAGTTTATAAATTGTGGATTTTGGACTCAGATAAAAGATTTATGTCCATCATTTCTCTTGTCATTAGCAATGTTGGCGTTAATATTTGGGGTTACTTATTTTATTTCGAATGACATTTTAAAAATCATTGTAGGAAGTGCAGTTGGAATTCTGTTTTACGTTGGCTTATCCTATATATTCAAGTTTAGCGAAATGAAAGAACTAATTTTAATTTTAAGAAGGAAATAGAAATGAAGAAATATTTTATAACTTATGGAGACGATGCTTTTTATTTATCAAGAAAGCAACTTGCAAAGCAAGCTCAGAAGTCAGGGCTATTTGATGAGGTTATTGTATATACTCCTAAAGATTTGCCGGATTCAATAAAAGCTTCTCCTTTAATGGCATACAAGCGGGGGGGCGGTTATTGGGTATGGAAACCTTATGTTATATTTCAAACATTGAATTTATGCCAAGAAGGTGATATTGTAGTATATGCCGATGCAGGATGTACAATTAATGCCTCTTCTGAGGAATGGAATTTATGGTTTCATTACTTGGAAACTTATAATGCTATATTTTTTCAATATAAGTCAATTGATCATTATCCTGATTGGCAAATGTTTTGCAAGGATAAAAGATTCTGGTCAACGGAAATTAAGTATTGGACAAAACAAGAAACATTGAATTTTTTCGAAAACTATGTTGGCAATGATGCGTTTATGACCTTTAGGAAAATTTTGGGTGGATGTATTTTGGTAAAAAAGTGCAAAGCCAACCTCATCATAGATGAATGGTTACGAATAAATTTGTTCCATCCAGAATTGGTCATAGATCCGAGTGAAAAAGAGATGGTTAATCAATACGAGTTTTATATAGCTCATAGGCATGATCAATCAATAATAACTCCTCTAGTGTATTATTGGAAAGATTCACAAAAACTCATGGTCCTTCCAGAAAGCCAAGAGACAGATCCCCTTCATGCTGCTATAGCTGCAAGCCGTGTTAGACACAGGAATCCATACACAGGTCTTGGTTTCCTAAGGAGAGTGAAAGTATTTTTGAAACTTCATCTTTCATTTTTAAAAAGACATTAATTTAAAATGCAAATAACATCACAGACAACATTTGATTATAGAAAATACTGGAATGTAGTTAAGGGAATAGCTATCGTCTCCATGGTTCTTGGTCATGCAATCCAGTTTGGGGGTGGTTCTGATTATTATAATTCTTTAGCTTATTTCGATAATATTGTTTTTCGGTGTATATATGGTTGCCATATGCCATTACTTATTTTTGTAAGTGGCTATTTATTTGCTTTCTCTATTAGAAAATATTCTTTGAGTGCATTATGTCATAAAAAAGTGATGAGCCTATTGTTGCCATTAATCGTTAATGTATCAATTTTGATGCTATTGTATGAATCAAATTATTCTTCGTTGGGGGGACTAAAATATACTTGTATGCATATTATTTACTCTTTGCCGAAGAAATTATGGTTTTTGTGGGCTGTTTTATACTGTATGACATTTGTTGTTGCCATTAACAGATTACGTTTGAACAAATTTCTTAAACATATTGTTACAATTCTGTGTATTATTGGTTTTTATTTGATTCCAGATACAATTATACCAAATGCAGAGTTGTATAAGTATATGTTACCCTTTTTTATTATCGGCTACCTTATTAATGGAAAAGAAACGATTTCAAAAATCAGGTTCTCTAATGTGTTTTTGTTTTCTGGTATAAGTATTATCATTTATGCAATGGGCATTCTGTATTTTCATAAGCAAGATTATGTTTATATATCAGGGAGTTATATTTTAAAGGACCAAGAAGTTCTTGAGAATATATTTATTTGTTTAAAGAGGATAGGTATAGGACTTGTTGGAATTGTGACAGTGTTGACAATTTCATACATCATTGTTGTTTATCTAAGAAAAGTATCAAATGCTTTTGCTTTTTGCGGTAAAAAGAGTTTAGGTATCTATCTCTTTTCTACTTGGTGCTTCGATGGTTTAGCACTTCATTTATATGCATCATATAATATAACATATATTTTGTTGACATTTATTGCAGCCTTGTCTTTCTCTCTATGTCTAACAATATTGGTCGAAAAAAACAGTTTAAGTAGACTTTTACTTTTGGGAGGTCGTTAAAATGTATGATATAAGTGGTAATAGATTATATTTGATGGGATGGGCAATACTATTTGTATTGTTGTACCATTTCTTTGGATGTACGAGGAATATTTTTGGTGATTTAAACATCGGATATGTAGGTGTGGATATTTTTCTGTTTCTTAGTGGTTATGGATTAACTAATTCTTTTCGGAAAAATAAATGGTATGTTTTTTATGAGAGAAGAATGAAACGATTGTACCCTCTATATTTTTTGCTTGTTATTGTATTGACCATTCTTAAGAAAGATAATAGTATATCTCATATGATTTATAATCTATCAACTCTAAGTTTTTGGGTTGAAGGTGGAGGAAGTCGAGTTGATTGGTACTTACAGTCCTTGTTTGTTTTATGTCTGACTTTTCCTCTTTTTTATAAAATTTCAATAAGGATATGGAGTCCATTTATCTTTTTTATAATAATTAGTCTATGTCTATATAAATTCAACGTTTTTTTTATTGAACATTGGTGGTATGCCTGTTTATTAGGTAGGATTCCAATTTTTATGTTAGGTATATTATTTTGTTTGTCAGAATCATATGTTAGATATTTGAAGTATTTTTGTGTTGGGGGGGCTATATTATTCCTTCCGGTTTTTCTATATGTAAATCCCTTTATAGGAATATCTCTTCTTGCTTTACCCATAATATGTATATTATTATATATAAGAAAATTCTTGCATAAAAAAATAGCAGAATATCTGAAATTCTTAGGAACAATAACTTTGGAATTGTATATTTCTAATTTGGTAGTTCTATATCTTGTAAATACATATTTTCATATGACAAGAATTCGGGTAATCGGATACATTATATGCCAGGTTTTTATTTCTTATTTATTTGTTAAAATCAATCATTATATAAGAATCAAATTACAATGAAAATTTCAATCATAACTGTTTGTTTCAATGATTTGGAAGGGTTGAAGCGAACATTGAAAAGTATAGATCGTTTAGAGTGTACCGACTATGAACTTATCATTCAAGATGGCGGCTCTACTGATGGGAGTGTGAAATATGCTGAGGAATGGAAGAGTGAACATGAGGATTTTCTAAAAGAGAATGGCATTCGTGTACATTTGGAATCAACCCGCGATGGTGGTGTGTTTTATGGTATGAATAAAGCTATTGAATACGCAGAGGGTGATTATTGTATATTTATGAATTCAGGAGATTCGTTTTATGACAAATTTGTGCTGAACAACTTTTTGGCAGTAAATCCTACGGCTGATATTTATACCGGTATTGCAGCTTCACATAAAAACAATAAAGTAGAACCATGGTATCCATTCGCTAAGAATGCAGTGAATTTACTTTCTTTTTGGGAAAATGGTTCTTTAAGTCATCAATCTTCGTTTATCAAGACTTCTTTGATGAAGAAAAACTTATATGATACTAAATTCAGAATAGGAGCTGATACTAAATTTTTTATGAAGACTCTCTTAATAGACCATGTCTCTTACCAACCGTTGTATTTTATGGTTTCTAACTTTATGTCAGATGGAATGAGTAGTGATCCTCAAAAAGCGACAGAAGAACGTAATGCTATTATGGTAGATCTGTTTGGTAAAGAGGTCTTTCAAGAAATAAAAAAGTTGGCGAAATGTGATTGGAATCACGTCATAAAGCAAGTGGATGGTAATTCAAAATTTGGGAAATTGGTAGCAAAAGTAGTTTTACTTATGCTGACAGTTCGTAAATCCTTTTTAAAAATTAAGAGATGAAAAAGCATATTGGATTTATTATCGGTAATCTTGATGGAAATGGTGGAACGGAGCGTGTAAGCACCATGTTGGCAAATCGTTTTGCTGAGCATGGTTATCAAGTTTCATTTATTAGTCCTCGTTCTAAAGGAAATGTTTTTTTTCATCTACATAAAGATATTCATACTTATTGTTTGGGAAAAGTTTATAATCTCTTGCAATATTTTAGGCTATGGCATTATTTTTATCTGATAATCAGATTTATTATAAAATGGAAAAAGATAGATGTGCTGATAGATGTAGATATGGGAACGGCTATGTTTTCATCGCCAGCAATTAAAGGAACTCAGTGCAAAGAAATAACATGGGATCATTTTAATTACACGGTTAATGCTGCTGACAAGGCAAGGCAAAAAGGTTTGAAGGCAGCTTTGCTAACATCATCAAGAATGGTGTTATTGACAAAGGCTGATAGAGAGATGTACATTCGCAATTTTAGTAACACCCCAGCATCATTCTTTGAGCAGATATACAATCCCTTGACTTTTGATATCAATATGGCAACACCGCATAGTGAAAAGCGTGTTATTGCTGTAGGCCGGCTTACACCTCAAAAAGGTTTTGATTATCTGTTGAATATATGGCAGAAGATAGAAGAAAAGCACAAAGACTGGATACTTGAGATTGTCGGAGGTGGAGAGGAAGAAATGTCGTTAAAGACTATGGTAAAAGATAAAAGTTTAACACATGTTGTATTTACACCACCGACAAATGATATCAGATCTAAACTGACAGCATCTTCTATTTATGTATTGCCTTCAAGATACGAAGGCTTTCCTATGGTCTTGTTGGAAGCTACTGCGATGTCATTACCTATTGTTGCTTTTGATTGTCCGACTGGTCCATCCGAAATAGTGGTGAATGATAGAAATGGCTTCTTGGTACCAACTTTCGATGAAACATTATTCGCAAACAAGTTGGATACTCTGATTTCAGATCCTGAGCTCAGGTATAATATGGGCTTGGAAAGTTTTAAAATCTCTCGTCAGTTTACATTTGATAATATATTTGAACAGTGGGAAAGAATAATTAGTGAGATATAAATATGTATAACCCATTAAAGAAAATTCTCCATTTTTTTCATGAGATAAGCTGGATGAAATGGTATCTTCCTCAAACAATATGGTTTAATTTCCATTATCTTCCTTTTCGTCAGGCTAAGCATCTACCTATTTTATTAAGCAGGCCTACTTTTAGAAAGTTGGGGGGGCATATTAAAATAGATCCGACAGATGGCAAGATATATCGAGGAATGATAAAGCTTGGATTAAAAACGATTGGAGTATCAGATGGAATTGGTGTTGTTTGGGAAAATAATGGTACCATAGTTTTCCACGGTCCATGCACGTTAGGAGCTGGTGTGAAATTGGCTGTTTTTGATACTGGTATTCTTTCTTTCGGAAGTCATTTTACTGCAACTGATGGTTTGAGGGTTGTATGTGGTAAGAGTATAACTTTTGAAAATGATGTATTGATAGGTTGGGATACTACTGTCATGGATACTAATCAGCATCAACTGTCATCGCCCAATGGGCAAAAAATAGGGCAAGCTTATGCCCCTATAAGAATAGGTGATGCTACTTGGTTTGGATTCGGATGTACCATATTGCCAGGAACTGAGGTCCCTTCCAAATGTGTAGTAGCTTCCAAGTCATTGTTGAATAAAAAATATAATGTAGAATCATATACTTTATTAGCTGGGATTCCTGCAATAGTGAAGGCGAATGGCGTTTGGAGAAATCCAAAGGATGATCGTATAGAATACTTAAATAATTGATAGAATATGATACCTAAGATAATACATTACTGTTGGTTCGGTCGTAAAGACAAACCAAAGGAGGTGGAAGAGAATATAGCAAACTGGAGAAAAATGAATCCAGACTTTGTTATTAAAGAATGGAATGAGGATAATTTTGATTTCCGGGCTTTGGCTTTTACTAAAGAAGCCTATGCTGTAGGCAAGTATGCTTTTGTAAGTGATGTTGCAAGACTTTACGCTCTTTATAATGAAGGTGGAATATATCTGGACACTGATGTGAGAGTAATAAAATCTTTTGAGCCTTATCTTGATAATCATTCATTTGTTGGAAAAGAGAGCCTTTTTTTGGTAAGTACTGCTGTACTTGGTGCAGAAAAAGGTACTGCCTGGGTAAAAGGTTTTATGGATAAATATAAAAAGCGCCATTTCATTATGAAAAATGGAAAGTTTGACAGTCAAGTAAATACCTTGTCTTTGTCTTTCTATTTTAATGTGAATTACACTTTGTGGGCAGATGGATCTCTATCTATCTATGATGCTGATGTGTTCAGTGCAAAACTATATGCAGATAAACAATATATAATAAGTGAAAGAACGGTATCTGTTCATGAGTTTAGCAGTTCTTGGATGTCTAAACCATTAACGTTGTTCCAAAGAATGTGTAATTTGCTGATAAGAGTAAAACTTACGTTATGGAAATGATTAAAGTTACCAAGCATATCGGGTATATTGATGCTTTGAAAGGCTTAGCTGCTATTATGGTTTTTATGGGACATTTTATGTTGGCTTTCCCTTTATTTCAAAACTTAAAGGAAATTCCTGTAATTAAAGAATTTGTCAACGGACTTTTCCCTGTACATACATTTATTCTTTTAGCTGGTTTTTCATTATGTTGTTCATTGCAGAATAAAGATCCTCAAAGGTCTATCGCAACATTGGTGGCAAAAAGATATTTTCGTTTTGTGGTTCCTTTGGTTATTCCTACGTTGTTGGCTTTTGTCTTATGTAATTGTGGCTGGGGAAGCAATCAACAATGGGGAGATGTTATTCAGAGCGATTGGATGAAACAATTTCTGCCTCCTTCAGCCTCCTTTAAAGATCTTTTTCGCTCTCTGTTTTATGCGCCTGTAATGATTACTCCTTTGATAAATCCATTATGGATGCTTAAGTACATTTTTATTGGCACATTTTTTGCTGTTCCATTCTATATAGGAACACGAGAGATAAGGAAAAGATGGGTAAAATATGGTTTGATTTTGATGTTTATGCTATTGCTTTCAAAGATAACGATATTTTATACATCCATGCTGGCTGGGGTGTTGACTTATTATATCTATCAAGAAAATATTAAACTCTCGTATATGGGTCTATTCTGCTTGATAGCATTTTGTGGTTTGACATTTTTATCTTTTGGGAATATAGACAGTGTGAGGGCGTTTCTTTTTGTTGTAGGGCTTACTTTGTTTCCCAAGTCACAAGCAATTTTGACAAACAAGGTGTGCCTTTGGCTGGGCAGCATATCGTTTGAGATCTATTTGTTGCATTCTTTAGTAATTTGTTCTTTGGGATGTTATATGGCTTTGACAATGGAGAACACATTTCAATCCGTATGTTGTATACTGGTTTCTTGTATTATCGTTGTATTTGCTTGTTCTTATATGTTGAGAAAAGCCGATTTGTGGCTGAATACATATATGATTAGAACTATAGATAAACTTTTAAAATAATTTTTTTATAACTATACATGATGCAGACGAATCCTTTGGTAACAGTGCTGATGCCTGTATATAACGCCGAAAAATACCTGTCAGAAGCGATAGACAGTATTTTGGCACAGACATATAAGAATATTGAATTCTTGATAATAAATGATGGCTCCACAGATAGAAGTGAATCTATTATTTTGGATTATCAATCAAGAAATTCAAAAATCGTATATGTAAAAAACGAAACGAATATAAAGCTAATTGCAACTCTCAACAAGGGGGTAAAGATGGCAAATGGCAAATATATAGTAAGAATGGATGCTGATGACATATCTAAACCTTTTCGCATAGAAAAACAAGTGGAATACATGGAGTCACATCCCAGTGTTGGGGTATGTGGTTCGTTCTTTACTGTTTTTGGAGAAGGAATAGATAAGCCTTATATTATAAAACGGCCTTTGGGCAACATTAATATCAAAGCATCGATGTTGTTTACCAATGCTATAGGGCATCCCAATGTCATTATCCGGCGTTCTGTATTGATTGACAATGACATTTTTTATGATAAGCGTTTCTACAGAATTGAAGATTGGGGATTATGGACACAATTGATGCCTTGCTGCGATTTTGGAAATCTTCCTTATTCTGTTCTTGAATATAGACGTACTCCAACTCAAGAAACAGCATTGGAATCTGCTGATCCTCAGTCAAGAATTTACAGAAAAAGGCTGTTGGAGGAGAATCTTATAATCAACAAAATTATTGGTTCTGAAAGACAAATAGAATGTTTGTTGTCTTTTTTGCAGAATGACCATAAGACAATGACAAATAAAGATTTGGAAAATGCCATGAGGATTTTAAAAGAATACTCAAATTTGGGATACGCTTATAAGAAAGTAGTTGATGATTATGTATGGTCAAGAGCAAAGCATAATAAACGTGTATGCCTTATGATGTTTAAAATGTTTGGTTTTTCATTGATATTAGATAAGTTATGTTGATATTCTTATATACTTATATACGATTGAAGTTAAGATTTTTATATCTTATTCCTCCTGGTATAATTAAAATCTTGCAAGGTAAAATAACTTTTAATCAATTTATAGCTTTGTTAGAGATGAATCAGGTAGAGAATCGTCTACGACTCTGGAAAACAATATATTTTTGTTTGCGGACAATGCCTTTCAGATATGCACTGACAATGCCTGTTTGGATTTATGGTAAGACGAAATACTTTAATCTTTCTGGTAGGGTCTTGCCTTTGAATGCAGCTGAAATATATTCAGGAATGATGAAAATAGGTTTAATGGATCCTGCACGAAGTGTTAGTGACACGAATAGCTTATCAATCTCTGGTGAGGTGAGATATGGGAAAAATGTTGTTGTACGACAAGGAGCAAAATGGAAAATTTCAGGAAAGCTCCGAATTGGTGATAACTGTATGTTGGCAGATAATGTAACTTTATTCGTGACCTCGGATGTCATTTTTGAAGATTCATGCGTTGTTGCTTTCAATACGATGTTGATGGACTCAGATGTTCATTATATGTTAAAGATAGAGACTATGACAGTTAAAAACAATCGCAAACCTATATATATAGGTCGCGGTTCGTGGATAGGAAGTTATACAATGATAAAAAAAGGGTCAAAATTGCCCCCTTATACCATCGTGGTAGGTCCTTATTCAAGTTTATCTAAAGATTATACAGAATCCCTGCCTGATTATCCGATGATTGGAGGAAATCCTGCCAAATTCATCAAAAGTGGATATAGAGAAATTAACAATGGTAAGATGGAGTTTTATTTGGATGATTATTTTAAAACCCATACAGAATCATTTAAATGGAATGGAAATATAGAAGAATTATGTTCACGATAATTTATAAAATAAAAACACGACTTATTCATATCATAAGTCTTTATGATTGGAAAATAGGTCCCACACATAAAGTAGAAAATAGTCTTCTCAAGCAATATTATAACTTACAAGACCACAACAATCAGCAGAGAACTGTTGTGTTTATGATTGATGGAAGAGAGAAGCATGGTGGTTTAGCTGACAGATTTAGAAGTATTTGCACTATCTATCATTGGTGTGAAAAAAATAATGTTCCATTTAAGCTTCATTATACAAGTCCTTTTAACTTGGAAGATTATTTGATTCCAAATGAGGTTGATTGGATTTGCCATAAACCTTTAAGCTATAATAAAAAATATTCTCGTCCTGTTATCTTGTTTGACTATCTATTACCCATGAAATATCATGAGCAATATTTAAGCAGACTTTGGCATCATTGTAAGCAGTCTTTACATTTGTATACATACTCTTTCTTCGCTATGGATACATATCAGAAAGATTTTTATAAACTTTTTAAACCATGTAAGAGATTGCAAAGAGAGATTGATGCCCATATAGAAAACATTGGTAGTCCATATATAGCAGTTGTCACGCGATTTCAACAGCTTTTAGGGGATTTCAATGAAGGAAATTTTAAAACACTTGAACCTAAAGAACGAACCCGTTTGATAGAACTTTGTGTAAATAAAATAAAAGAGATACATTTAAGAGATCGTAGAAAGATCCTTTGTACGTCAGATAGTTATACGTTCTTAAATGAGGTTTCAAAGTTGGATTTCGTCTATACAATTCCTGGTAAAGTCGTACATATTGATTATGATGTCAGTGCATCGTATGATACATATTTAAAATCGTTTTTAGATTTTTATATGATAGGTCATGCAGAATTTACCCACCTCTTGGTTTCTGGAGATATGTATAGAAGTGGTTTCCCTGGTGCTGCAGCTCAGTCCATGGGAAAGCCATGGGATATTATTGAGTTTGATGAACATTCTGAAAATATAATAAAAGGTTAATAATGATGAGTAAAAGTTTTCTGTTGAAAGTATATAAGTATGTACCAGTCTTAATAATCATGTTGGCTTTTTCTCCTATTATGTTTACTTATGGTATAGGAAAATTGTCTCAGGCATACGATTATATGATATATATTATCTTGTCTGCTTTTGTGTTTTGTTATTATTGGAAAAATAGAAAATATCTTTCACAGCAATATAAATACATTACTTCGTTGTATGTATTGATGATTATTTATGTAGTTGCATCTTGTATTAAATTATTTTTTGTTCCATCTTCAATCTACCCTTTCCAGCGTATGCAGGTGATGTGTAGTTTTCTATCTGTGGGCGTAATATTCGTCTTGATGAATGAGTCTGTAATGATACGTACGTTAAAAATATGGTGGAAATATGTGCCAATAATTGTTTTACCGGCCAGTATATTGATGGATAAATATTGGCTAGTTGAAATGCTCCAGATGTCATTTCTTTTTTTGATGCTATCTAATTGTATTAGTAAGAATAAAAGGTATTTGGTGTTTTTCATGTTTATTTATATGTCTTTATATGGTATAAGCCAGCGATTTGATTATCTACGAGTTTTATTACCATTTGTATCTTTGCTTTTGATTAAGTTTCATGTTTTTTTAGGTAAAATCTCATCCAAGGTTTTATATGGTTGTTTGATGTTATTACCAATAGTGCTACTTGTTTTTGCTCTGAGTGGTAAGTTTAATGTTTTTGATATGGATAGTTATATAGAAGGATCATATACGTCTTCTTCAGGAGAGAACTTGAAAGACGATACACGAACTATGCTATACGAAGAGGCCATAAATTCAGCTGAGGACAACGGCTATTTGTGGTATGGAAGAACTCCTGGATATGGGTATGATTCTAAGTTTGTTGAAAAACGTGAAGGAACTTTTTATGCAGAATCAGGTGCCTTTCCACAGAGAAATAGTGAAGTTTTTGTTGTTAATATGTTTACTTGGACTGGTGTGATTGGTCTTTTGGCCTGGTTCCTCTTTTTTTCCATTTTAGGTTTTAAAGTATTAAATAGATCAAGAAATAGATATATTAGAGGATTGGTTATATATATAGGCTTCTTTTGGGTATGCGATTGGATAAGCAATTATTTTGTTGCTCCATCAAGTGGGTATATGTTATTGTTTATGATAATTGCAATATGTTCTCAAAGGAAATACCAATTGATGTCTGATTACCAAATAGAGACATTTTTTAAAAGAATTCTTAAGTGAGACAGATGCAGTTCAATTTGTTTGATTTTAGTCGATTCAGAAGTGAGTTGATGGGAGTTGCTACAATACTAGTAATATTATGCCATGCCACAAAATTTAATTTGGTTATGCCCTCTTGGCTTTATACTATTTTGGGAAATGGTGGCGCAGGTGTAGATATATTTCTTTTCCTCTCAGGTATGGGAATATTTAATTCTTATACTAATAGAGAAAAAAATAAAACGTCCATCCATAAATGGTTTTGGAAAAGGTATATAAGAATTATAATTCCTTGTGCGCTTTTTATAGTTCCACTAACTATTTTAGAATATTTTAAATCTTCTTCGAGTGCTATAGGCATTGGCGGTATATTATTAAATTTATCTGGTTTTGGATACTTGTTTGATAAGGGGGCTTTATGGTTTGTAACTTGCATTCTTCTTCTCTATTTGATTACACCTTTGATTCATAAATTATTGACGATGAAGAATAAATATCTTTATGTTATTTTTCTATGTTTTATCTCTCTACTTTTAGGATATATCCATTTCTCTGATAATTTGATTGTATGCAAGTTGCAGTTTATGTTATGCCGATTCCCTTCTTATTTTATAGGATATGTTTTGGCAAAAGATATAAACAACAAATGTAAAGTAGCATTTTGGAAATTATTGTTAGTACCATTTCTGGGTTATATTTTGTTTTTTATGTTAAATCGACTCTTTGATACTCATTTTTCTTTGTTTTGGTTACAGGGCATTTTTCTGACTTCAGTTGTTACTTTATTATTGAAATGTACCATAATGTCAAAGTCTCTTTCCTTATTGAGAAACTTGGGTGCTATATCTTTGGAATCATATGCTACTAATATTATGATTATACCTTTATTCCGTTTTTGGAATTTTGATATTTGGGGTATAGACCTAAATATGGGAAGGTGGAGTTTTTATATTGCAGGTACGTTGATCTGTCTATTTTTATCATACACCGTGAATAAGTTTAGTAAATATATAATTACACAAATATCATAAAATATGAATGTTATAATAATGGTTTCTGATGGCTATCCTATAAAGTTTTCTGCAAATAATACGAAAGGTGAATATATAGCTCTTGGGTTAAAAAAAGCAGGCTGTAAAGTTGCTATGTTGGATGAGTTTTATGGTACAAAAGGAGTCTTATCTGCAGAAAAAGGGGTATCTGATAGTGGTCTTGATTATTTATTGCTTCCGAGGGTTGGCAGAGTGATGACTCCTTTCCATACATTGCCACAAATATGGAAATATTTAAGAGAACGTAAAGAAAAAGGTGGTAAAAACCATATTATAATTGGTATGAAGTTTTATCCACTATATATTGTGGTATGTTTTATGGCATGGCTGCAAGGATATACAAGAAGTAGTCTATTTCATGAATGGCATATTAGTTTTGGTAATAAAACAAAACGATGGTATTCTGAAGCTTGGCTGAAGGATAAAACGTTTGGTTATCTATTAAATTGTATATTTCCAATAGGTCATTTCCTAAAAGATCGTACAATTAGATTTGGGAAGCCTGTGATGTTGGTTCCTGTTATGGGGGAATATGATAGAATACCCAAGTTATATAGAAATAAACTTATTTTTACGTATTGTTGTGGAGCTGGTTATCTTATAAGAAATCGTCTTGTTTTAGATGCGTTTAAAATGCTTATTTCTGATAAGAACTTTTCCCATCTTGTGTTAGTTTTAGTTCTTATTGGCAAACCTGCTGAATTAGAAGCAGTTAAATGCTTAGTTAAGGATATGGGTATTTCTGACAATGTAATTATAAAAAATCAGATTTCTCAGGCTGAACTTTATGACACCTTTGATAATTCTATTGGGTTAATAATACCATTAAATCCTGATAGTTTACAGGATATAGCAAGGTTTAGCCAAAAAATAGCGGAATATGTAGCTTCAAAAAGGCCTATAATAACAAGTAATGTGGGAGAAATTCCATATTATTTTAAGGATAATGAATCAGCAAAGATTGTTCCTTTTAGTATTGAAGGATATTTCCTTGGAATGAAGATGTTGGCCGAGAATCCTATTCTTGCAGATGAAATTGGTACAGGAGGCTATGAAGTAGGTCGTGAAAAGTTTGATTATGAGAAGGTAGGAGAAGAAATGAAAACTTTTATAGAAAGCTTATGAAAAAAAATGTATCAATAATAAAAGATTGCTATGGATGTGGTGTCTGTACTAAAGCTTGTGGTAAAAAATTGATTCACATGAATTTAGATGCAAATGGCTTTTATAAACCTATTATTAATCATCCAGAGGAATGTATTGAATGTAATTTGTGTCTGGATGTTTGTGCTTGCAACCATCAAGACTTATCATCTAAAGGAATACCTTTATCAACAATGGCAACATGGAGTAACAATCCTATTACTCGAGAGAATTGCTCTTCTGGAGGTGTTGGATATGAAATTGCTAAAAAAATGTTGGAGAGCGGTTATAAGGTTGCTGCCGTTAAATATAATATTGATAAAAAAAGAGCAGAGCATTATATTACTCATGATGAAGAAGAATTACAAGCTTCAAGAGGTAGTAAATATCTTCAGAGTTTTACAGAAGATTGTTGGAGAGAGATTAACAGAAAAGATAAGTTTTTTATAGTTGGCACACCTTGTCAAATTGATTCGATGCGTCGGTACGTTCAACGGATGAAATGTGAAGAGAATTTTATCTTTATGGATTTCTTTTGTCATGGTGTTCCAAGTTATCATATGTGGAATGTTTATCTGAACTTTCAGCAGTCCAAACTTGGCAAAATTTCCTCAATTGCTTGGAGAAATAAAAAATATGGATGGCATGACTCATGGTGTATGACTATATCTGATTCTGATAATAAAACCATCTTGTCCCGTTTAAGTGGTGGAGATATGTTTTACCGTATGTTTCTTGGTGATTTTTGTTCTAATGTGGCTTGCCAAAAAAAATGTAAATATAAATATCTATCATCTGCAGCAGATATCCGAATCGGGGATTGTTGGGGGCGAAAATTTCAGAATAATCATAAAGGCGTCAGTAGTTTAGTAGCTTTTACTGAAAAGGGGAAAAATATAATAGACTCTCTAGATACACAAATAACCAAGGAGTATTATCCTATGGATGTTATAGCAGAATATCAAATGCGTAAAAATGCAGGTCGCGCTTATTTAGCAAAAATTGCATGGAAAATGTTGCTTTCGTCTAAAAGTTATAAAGAGTCAACATGGAAAAAACTTATTATAACAGAGGCTGTGCTTCATTTGCCTGAGAGAGTTTTAAATAAATTTTGTAAAATCATAAAAGGAAAAAATTAGTAAAATATGAAAATAGTTATTGCAGAAGGAGGACATTCAAGTAATGTTGGCTCTATGGCTCTTATCGAAAATGCAATTCGTATAGCAAGAACTGCCAATCCTGATGTTTCAATATCAGTTTTCTGTTCGGATGCTCAAGGTGTTGAACGTTTTTTAAAGCAGGATGGTGAAGATATAAATGTAAGTGTATTCCCCGATCTCTTCTGTATTCCAACTGGTGGAAATCTGATTAAGTTTTTTTGGTTGGTGCAGTGTGTTTTATGGATTACGTATAGTAGACTTTTACTTTTGTTTACTAAAAAAATAAGCTGGGCTTTTTGTGGGCGAAGAAAAAGAAATTTAAAAGAAGTTGAAAGCGCAGATTTAATATATTGTATTGGAGCAGAGCGAATAAATGATATTTACTATAAGACGGCAATGTTGTCTTTGTATGCTATTGGTACATATATTAAAATGGGAAAAAAGCTCGTTCATATGTCTCTGACTATAGGACCTGTTTTTTATAATAGTACTATTAGTTTAGCTAAGAAAATATTAAATAATAGCTATGCGATATTTGTGAGAGATCAAAAGTCGTATGACATTTTGAAAGAATGGAATTGTAAGGCTCTATATCAGTTTGATTCCTATGATATTGCGCTTTTACAAAAACCAGATATCAACAGTTCACAAGAGTTATTGACAGAGTTTGGTATTGAACCTGGTTTTATAGGGTTGTCGTGTATCTATTGGCGTTTCAGAAAAGCTAATGGTCCAGTTAGACAGGCAGAATATGAAAGGGCGCAAGCTGAAGCATTAGATTATATTGTTGAAAAATATAATAAGCAAATAGTGGTGACACCTACTGTTGTTACGGGCAGCGAACTTGATGATTCTGAAATTGGAAGACGAATATCCAAACAGATGAAACATGGTGATAAAGTGATATGTATATCGAGATTGCTAACGCCAGTAGAAATGGCAACTTTATTCTCCCAATGTTGCTTCTCTATAGTGACGCGAATGCATGCTGCTATACTGTGTTCTGGTGCTGGTGGCCGACCTATTATAGCGATAAATTACCTATATAAGTTGCGTGAATATATGAAAAATATTGGCTTTGAAGATTACTCAGTTGATATAGATTATGTTCAATCTAAAGATTTGATATCATTTGTTGATAATATGATGTCTAACTTAGATGAAAATGTATCTAAGCTGCATAGTAGGCAGAGTTATTTGAGAAGTCAAATAAAGGGTTATTTATCTCAAATTAATGATAGATAAAATGTTAAATCAACGTGATATCAGCATTGATATTTTAAAATTCTTTGCTGTTTTGCTAATAACCAACTCTCACATGGAGTTGCTATATGGAAAGTATAGCATGATGGCAACTGGGGGGGCAATAGGTGATGTGTTGTTCTTCTTTTGCTCAGGATATACCTTGTTCTTGGGTAGGGAAAGAAGGTTTGATAATTATTATAAACGGCGCATAAACCGTATATATCCTACGGTCATCATGTGGGCGTTGTTGTCCTCTGCATTTTTTAATCGACACTCTGATATGATTGACATAATTGTAAATGGTGGAGGATGGTTTGTAACATGCATAATGATTTATTATGTTGTTTTGCATTTTATTCGTAAGTTTGCTATTGATCATCTCTTAATGGTTCTGGGTGTAACGCTGTTGGTGTCATTAGGATGGTATCTTGTTATAGACATACCTGATGATTTTAACATGTATGGAGCTACTTATTTTAAGTGGTGTCATTATTTCTCTTTCATGTTGCTTGGAGCGATATTGGGCGTGCAAAAATGCATTGGTAAGGTTTCTTTCTTGAAAGATTCTTTACTCTTGATTGGGTGTGTTGTCTTGTTTTATATCATATTGCTTCTTGGAAGAAAGGTTCCTTTGATTCATGATTTGCAGGTCGTTTCTTTGGCACCTCTTATGGGAGTAACCTACTATTTTTATAAGATGTGTAATTCTGAACAGCTGAAAACTTTGTATCAGTCAAAATGGATTGGTCCTGTCATGAAGACTATCTCTGGATTGTGTTTAGAGGTATACCTTGTGCAGAGTGTTCTGTTTACGGATAGATTCAACAGTTGGTTCCCTTTCAATATTTTCATAATGTTTGTAGTCATCTTAATAGTTGCATATATATTAAGATGTCTTGCAAGATGGTTCTCGCAGACATTTAGAGAAGGGGATTATGAGTGGAAAATTATATTTAAACTGTATTGAGATATTTTTATGAAAATGAATAAATTCTATTCGGGGGGGTAAAATTAAGTCTCCTCATTCCTTGGGCTTATGATAAAGTTTTGGCATTTTTTTATAAAGGTGCCATGAAGAAATGCGGAAAGCATGTTTATCTGCGTCCATCATGCTCCGACTTTAAGGGCTTGTGGAACATGACAGTTGGTGATTATACAAGTATTCCAAAGGGTGCTACATTTTATTGCACAGAAGCTTCTCTTACAATAGGTAAAAAAGTGATTTTTGGACCCCATCCTACAATTATCACTGGAGATCATCGTATTGATGTGATTGGAAAATACATCATGGATTCCAAAGAAAAGCTGCCAGAAAATGATGCTCCTGTTATCATTGAGGATGACGTATGGACTGGTGCAAACGTGACAATATTAAAAGGGGTGACTATTGGACGAGGCTCTGTCATTGCGGCTGGTGCAGTTGTCACGAAATCGTTTCCACCTTATTCAATTATTGGTGGTGTTCCGGCAAAGCTGATCAAGATGAGATTTACACCAGATGAAATAGAGAAACATGAAAGATTATTAAATATTTAAAGATATGATAGAGTTATCTGAATTGGAATTAAAGAAATACAGGAACCCGCTAAGTATAAAATGTTTACTCATGTGGAATATATAGAGAAATCTTTTTCAGATAACCCTTATGTTCTGACTGCAGTTTATAATTGCTTTTTGATAATATGAACATTCCCGACATCTTGATTCTTCGCTTGTTCGTGTTGCGTATTGGTAAGAAGAATGCGAATCCGCTATATCGTATCTTCTATGGGGTGATATCGCCTTCTGAAGAGGTCATGGAGAAACCATCTGTGAGCGAATTCAATAAGTTGAAGAAATATGGTGATAAATGGTTTTATGTGAGTACTGTCAAGATGGCAGGGGAGAGAACACGCATCTTAAGAGTGTATCAGGAACTTTTGCATGGTATTTCTCTGAAGGTGGCTTTTGCTCACATCGGTGTTGATACTTCATGTTTTGACTTTGATGTTTATTATCAGCAATCTTATGTTGAGGTTCCCTGGAATGTGGATAAGATTTCTTCGCAGATTATCTATTCCATGATGGCATGCATGATGGAGCCTGCTCGCTTGTTTGAATTGGACGGAAGAATACCTATATATGCTTCAGAAGGATTAAGCGATTTAGATAATTGGCTGCAAAATAACACCCATCTCCCTTTCGGAAAGGATTATGACCATGTTGGCAATTTGGAAGTCCTTTTAACTCCAAGTCGGGATGCTTGTGGCAAACAGCTCATTAATTGCAGTCTCGTAGATGACAGGATGGGGCTACAAGTATTGGTCAATAAAGAATTGTTGCATGATGTTTCTTGTGTGGTGGTAAATGCTCGTATGCTCTCTGATAATAAGGTCTTCTGTGATACGATTTCTTCTAAGGACACCATTTTTGGGAGTGATTTGAAAATAGATATACCTTCCAACATACCGATAGATTCTGTTTTTACAAAGGTGTGGCTTGGAGATGGTGCTACAAGTTGGTTGGTGTATGATTCGGCTCTTGCAATTGTTAAGCAGATCTCCATTACGATGACAGTTATTGGTCAGCAGATAAAAGCTTCTACAGATTGGTTGGAAAGATTAAAAAATAATCTTCCGGATAATAAAAAGTCTATCGCCAATAAAGCAGAAACAATAGAGCATGGAGCAGAAGAAACACATATAGTAGGGGATAGGAAGAAAAGCTGGACAGATAGAGGCAGAACTTTCAAGAAGATATTGAAAACTAAGGATATGTTCTTTCCTAAGGGCTGGAACTCTAAGAGTAATGAAATTGGGAAACTTTCTTTCTTAGAATGGTTCAAGGAACAATGTAAGGGCTGTTCAACTGTTTTCTTGCAAGATCCATATTTTGAGGATGTTGCCCTGTATTTCTTGGCATCTATCACAACAAGCCCTGAAATTGTTGTACTAACGCAAACTCGATTGAAAACAAATTCTGATAACACCAGTTCTTTTGTGTCAATCAATGAGGAGGGTGAGAGAAAGAAGAAAATTTTGAATTACCTCAAGTCATACCCAACTTTATTTGGAAGGATGAATCTAAAGATAATCGATGTTCCTGTGGGTAGTGCTATTCTGCATGATAGATATATGTTCTTTTATCGTGAAAATGGTAGCGTGGATGCTTTTTCATTATCCAATTCACTGCAAGGGGCAACCAATAAGCAACCGCTGCTTGTTACACAGATAGGAGGATTGGCTTGGGAACGCCTCAACGAATATATTTCAGAGCAGCTAAAACAATATAAAACGGAAATAATATATGATTCGAAGCAAAATGAGAAATCACTTCCAGTAGATAAGAAAATCGCTGACAAAGGATTCTATCTGTGGTTGAAACGAATGTGCAAGGATGCCGATCAAATAGACTATAACAGAGTGCTGGAAGATATCTTGTACGGAAATACTTTAGAGAAAATCGCTACTGTTGGCTATTGTCTTGCAACGACATCTCATGAATATGAATTTGTCAAAAGGATAGTTGAAGTTTTCAAAAATGACAGAAGGTTGATAGATTTATTGAAAGACTTCATTTTGGTGCATCATTATGAAGATTATCCTATTGGATTTATAGGATGTCGCATGGGGTATGCAAATCGAGATCTTTCTGAGTTATTGATAAAGGAACAAGATGAACTACTGACTTTTTCATCATGGTATGCGGTGAATAATTGTTGGGAAGAAATGTTTGGCAATGGAGTTTGGGGGCAGTTCTTTGCCTGCAATATTCTTATAAAGATTTCAGGACGCGATGCTTTGGATGTTTTGAGACAATTACGCCCGACGTTGAAATCCATAAAGACGGATATTTCCATAGAGCCTGTGGCTAAGGTGTCTTACTTGTTGCTGCATGAAATATTTCGGTATGTTTTGTTGCCTGATGGGGAGTGTCTCTTACATTTAATGCTGACTGATCATGAAGACTGGATGCGAGGTCTCGGTATGCTGGCTTTGGTGTCAAAAGAAGATGAGTCTTTGACACGTAAATGCATCGGCGTTCTGAATGAGGATGAGCAGATAAATCTGTGCCAGTTTGCGGTTATGAGTAATAGATCAAAATGTAAATTGTGGTATTATCAGAAGCTTGTTAGTTTATTGTCTTCATGTTCTAAAGAAAAGTGCTTTGACTTGTTTTGTCAGATTATGATGGCATCGACAGGAATAGATTCAAAATGCTATTATGCAGAACATGTCGTCTCTCCATTGCTGTCAAAGGCTATTTTTAATAGAGATGAGGTAGGACGTTTGGTGTTTGATCAATTGTTCGACGGGGCTGTTTGTAAAGATTCACATAATATCAATCAAGTTAGCTTTGCAAAAATATATTCCATAATAGGTGGAGATACAAAACAACTTGTTGATAAATCTCGGTCACTGTTGAAGAAATATTTGATAGCTAAGAATAAATATGTAGTCTATAGTTCGGGTTCATTATATGATTATTCACATGCTCTGCAGAACTTGAAATTTGTTTTGACATCAGTGAGTCAAGGGTATCGTGAAAAATGGAATATTTCGTTACCAGAGATACAATCTGTAATTGGTGATATTGATCAGCGATTAAACAGCTTGGGGATGAATGAATAATCTTCCCTGAATAATACTGATGAAAATATAAAAATTATGAAACATAATCCAAGAGTTTTAGTTGTAGCTACGAGTAGAAATACTCGTGGTGGTATTACTTCGGTAGTGAAAGCTCACGAGACTGGGGAACAGTGGAAGAGATTTCATTGTCGCTGGATACAGACGCACAGAGATGGTCCAGCATGGAGGAAAGTGTGGTATCTTGTTACCGCGCTGATAGAATATATGGTGTTGCTGCCGTGGTATGATATTGTGCATATACATGTGGCAACAACGCAGTCGGCAAGGAGAAAGATGATCTTCTTTGTATTAGCCAAGTTATTACATAAGAAAACCATCTTGCATTTTCATCCTTCCAATGAAAAGTTTCTTTATGAGCCAGCCAACAAGGAGCTATATCGCAATTTGTTCTCTAAAGCAGATCTTGTGTTGGTCTTGTCTGAGCAATGGCGCAGATGGATAAAGGAGGCTTTGGGATTGACAGAGCATATCGAAGTTTTGTTTAATCCTTGCCCAATGATAGAACCTAAACCAGAGTTAAAGCAAAAAGAAATATTGTTTGCAGGAACTGTAATACCTCGCAAGGGATATGCTGATTTGATTCGAGGATTCTCTAAAATCGCTTCTTCTTTTCCCGACTGGAAAGTTGTTATTGCTGGGAATGGTGAAATTGACAAGGCGAAGGCTATAGCTAAAGAGTGTGGAATAGAGAAGCAAGTTGTGTTTTTAGGATGGGTGAATGGTCATGCTAAAGACCTTGCTTTCCAACGAGCTTCCATTTATTGTCTTGCAAGCGATGGCGAGGGCTTCCCAATGGGCGTGCTTGATGCCTGGGCCTATGGCATACCTTGTGTGGTTACTCCAGTAGGTGGATTGCCTGACATTGTAATTGATGGTGAGAATGCATTGGTGTTTCCTGTGGGCGATGTGGATGTATTGGCAAGGCAACTGGAGAGAATGATTAGCGATGATGAACTTCGTGAAAAGATTGCTAAAGCCTCTTTAGAGTTGGCTCATACTACCTTTAATATTGATTGTATTAATAAAAAAATGGAAGATATCTATGAACGATTTAAGTAAGAAGCGTTTATATTCATTGGACATGATGAAGTTTGTGGCTGCTATCTTCATCACGAATTCTCATTTCCAACCGCTATATGAGGGTGTGAATACTGCCTTTGCTACTTTTGGGGTGCAGGGCAATGCGCTGTTCTTCTTTGTAGCAGGGTATCTTCTAATGATGGGATTTGGAAAGCATAAGGAGCTGAGCTTTATCGATTGGTTTAAAGGGAAAATCAGGAGGTTGTGGCCTGCGGTGTTTATCTGGGTGGTGGCAGCTAACTTGATATGGGATGCTCCGCTGACTTTCGATAAAATGATATTGGGGAGTGACTATTGGTTCTTGCAAACTATCGTAATTTACTATGCTTTATTCTATCTGCTGATAAAGGTTTTGCCTGCTAAATGCCGATTCGGGGGGGCAATAAATACATGTTGTCTCTCTTCGGTCTGGCGGTAGCTTGCTCTGTGGCTTATTTCTTTTGGATGCCTGTGGCGGAAGGTTCTCCTTTTCATACGAGCTTTCATTTTGTATGTCATTTTAGCATCATGATGATGGGAGCTATGGTGTATGTCTGTCGTGACAGAATAAGTATGGGGCATTGGGTGAAGGATGTTTGCGGTATGGCGCTTTCGTTTGTCTTGTATTTCCTGATATTGGCTATAGGAAAGAACAAGACGGGATGGCTGTATGATGTCCAGGTGCTGGCGCTTGTGCCTCTCCATAGTTTTGTTTATTATGGGTATAAAGTGGCATCGTATAAATGGACAGACTGGTGCTTCGGCAAGAGGTTCTTAGGCAAAAGTATCTCTCTTGTTGCTGGACTTACGCTTGAGATTTATATCGTGCAGTTTATGCTTATTACGAATAAGTGGAATAGTGTGTTCCCATTGAACATCGTTATTGTGTTTGCTATCATTTGCTTAGCTGCATATCTGCTAAAGGTAATGACCGCTGCTTTTCTTTCGCTGCTATCGAAAGATAAGTTTGCGTTGGAGGTTTAATGAAAAATCTGTAATGTATGAAGATACTAATTAATGCATACGCTTGCTCGCCTGGTATGGGAAGTGAGCCGGGAATGGCATGGAACTGGGTGAGCAACCTCGCTAAGTTCTGTGAACTGTATATTATCACCGAAGGGGAGTTTCGGGATAAGATAGAGGAGGTGGTGCCTACCTTGAAACAGGGGAAGAACATGCACTTCTATTATAATCCGGTATCGGAGGAAATCAGGAAGATGTGCTGGAACCAGGGTGACTGGCGCTTCTATAAATATTATAAGGAGTGGCAGTGGAAGACGTATCTCATGGCTAAGGATATCTGTAAGGTGGAGAAGATGGATGTGTTGCATCAGCTCAACATGATCGGATTTCGTGAGCCGGGCTATCTCTGGAAACTGTCACAAGAGAATGGGGTGCCGTTTGTATGGGGACCTATCGGCGGTCTGAAACAGTTTCCTAAGGCTTACCTGCAGGGTGCTGGCTTGAAGATGAAAGTATTCAACCGCTTGAAGAACTTCTTGAATATCTGGCAACTGAAGCATGATAAAAGGGTAGGTGAGGCTTTCAAGACAGCTAAGGTTTTAGTTAGTTCCATCCCTGACTCTTATCGTGCCATCAAGAGGTATAAGGGGTTGGAGTCTGTTATCATTCCTGAGACTGGCTGTTTCTTATCTGAGGATATTCCTACGGAGCGATTTGACAATCAGGAGTTTCATGTGATGTGGGTTGGCAAGTTCGACTTCAGAAAGCAGTTACCTCTGGCATTGAAGGCTATTGCCATGACAGGTAATCCTCATATTGTATTGGATGTATATGGTGGTGGTTCTGATGATCAGGTAGCTGCTGCTAAGTCATTTGCTGACTCTTTGGGTATTACTGGCAATGTGGTGTGGCATGGTAATCAATCGAATGATGTCGTGATGAATGCAATGCGTAAGGCTCAGCTTTTCTTCTTCACCAGTGTTAGCGAAGATACTTCTACTGTTGTGCTGGAGGCAGTTAGCAATCGTTTGCCTGTTCTCTGTTTTGATGCCTGTGGCATGGCTGCGGTTATTGATGACAAGGTAGGTAGGAAGGTTCCTCTTTCTTCTCCTTCTCAGTCGGCTCGTGACTTCGCTAAATTGCTTAATGAACTGGAAAAGGACAGGTCTTTGCTGAAACTCCTTTCGGAGAATTGTAAGGAAAGGCAAAAGGAGCTTTCCTGGGAGGAAAAGGCTAAGGGCATGGTAGAGTGGTATAAAAAAGCGAAATAATGAAAAACTTATTTCGTTTTTAAAGGTTGTCTTTCGAACTGGATTTCTGAAAGAATGTGTTTTTTTCGAAAACCCACCAGTCCTCCCTTGAACCTTAAGTTTTTTCTAAAATCAACCCGTCCTTCTTTTATTGATAAAGCGGGCTGCACTCGGCAATTTGAAAGCGAGCTTTCATTGCGCTCATTGGCATCGCTTTTTCCCATTAAAGAAGGGTCTTTCGAAAACCCACCAGTCCTCCCTTAGCCTTAAGAGATCTTCGAAAACCCACCAGTCCTCCCTTACCCTTAAGGGAGGGTCCACCGCTTTCCCCAAGCCCCTTTCCCCTCAGGGTACAGGGGATGTACCAACCGCCCTACTCGGTGCTCAAACCGCTACGCTATAAAGTTGGCGGACCATCAGAGGTCTACGCCAGCAGCAGAGCTGCGGTTTTTTGTGCGGGGATGAACCCGCTTTCACTCAAGGATTTGCTAAAGGGCTGCTTGCTCGTTGCTTTTTTCGAAACCTACCAGTACTTCCTTTTTTGATAAAGCGGGCTGCACTCGGCAATATGAAAGCGGACTTTCATTGCGCTCATTTGCACAACCTTTCCCCTCAGGGGACAAGGGATGTGCCAACCGCCCTTTCAATAGTCTTTACGACCCCTTCGGTTCCCCTTATAGGGGACAGAAACGGTGCTCAAACCGCTTCGCTATAAGGTTGGCGGACCATCAGAGGTCTACGCCAGCAGCAGAGCTGCGTTTTTTTTGTGCGGGATAAACCGCAGGGACATGGGGGTGCTGCTAATTCGACTGCAGGGACAAGGTGGCTGGCGCATTGAGTAATTTGCTGATAGCTTGTAGATTTTCTACTATTTTCTTGGTGTTTTCAATCAAAAAGCGTATTTTTTGGCAGATATATGAACAATATAAGGGAGACTTGATTATGATGTTAGGTATTAATGCAAAAAGATAGATCAGTTTACGTATCGTTTGTGTTAAAATCATGTAAGAAGTTTGGCGATGTGAGGGGAATAATGTATCTTTGCTTAAGATTGGCGGCATCTCAGCAATTGGAGCGAGCTTCATTGCGTTCGATTTGCACAATCTTTGCATAGTCAAAAAGACTTTAAACGTTTAAAAGGAGAAGATTATGGAACAGATATTAGTAACGGTAGATTCAAACCAGCCTCTGCAAAACATTCGTAAGGCTATTAATATGCTTCGTGGTGTTGTGTCAACTACGGTTGTAAAAGAACCAATCTTGACAAAAACACAGAAGCAGCAAGCTTTTGTGAAGGAAAGTTTGACAAGAGCTTTGCAGGAAGTAAAACTTGCTAAGTTGGAAGGAAGAAAACTACCTGATGCAAGGGATTTATTAAAAGATTTAGAAATGGAGGATTGACATGAATGTACATATTGAATATAGCCCTGAGTTTAAGAGACAGTTTAAACGTTTGGCTAAAAAATATCATTCATTGAAGACTGACTATAATGCTTGGTTAGATGAAATTTATAAGAATCCTCTTGTTGGAGATGACCTTGGTGGTGGCATTCGTAAGATAAGAATGGCCATTGCTGACAAGGGTAAAGGCAAAAGCGGTGGTGCAAGAATCCTAACTCTTAATGTAAAAGTTAGTGAGGACGGTATGAATGTAACCTTCTGGAGAATGAAGAACAAGAAATAACAAAATACAGAGATGAAACTTTGTATACACATGAAATCTCCTTGATTAGTAATATTATAGCCCTAAGGATATATATTCAAGAATAGCACTAACTTCTAACAGTGACATCACCTACCCGTCCTTCCTTACCGTTGTTCTAAAATCAACCCTTCCTTCTTTTTTGATAAAGCGGGCTGCACTCGGCAATATGAAAGCGAGCTTTCATTGTGCTCATTTGCACAGCTTTTTCCCATTAAAGAAGGGTCTTTCGAAAACCCACCAGTCCTCCCTTACCCTTAAGGGAGGGTCCACCTCTCATCTCGGTCTTCTCCCCTCAGGGAAGAAGAGGAAACCGCTCCTCCTCGTCGCTCTGAACCATTTCATTCTATGGTTGGCGGACCATCAGAGGTCTACGCCAGCAGCGGAGCTGCAGTTTTTTGTGCGGGGATGAACCCGCTTTCACTCAAGGATTTGCTAAAGGGTTGCTTGCTCGTTGCTTTTTTCGAAAACCTACCAGTCCTCCCTTAACCTTAAGAGTTCTTCGAAAACCTACCCGTCCTTCTTTTATTGATAAAGCTGGCTGCATTCGGCAATTTGAAAGTGAACTTTCATTGCGCTCATTGGCACAACCTTTCCCCTCAGGGGACAAGGGATGTACCAACCGCCCTTTCAATAGTCTTTACGACCCCTTCGGTTCCCCTTGTAGGGGACAGAAACGGAGCTCAAACCGCTACGCTATAAGGTTGGCGGACCATCAGAGGTCTACGCCAGCAGCAGAGCTGCGGTTTTTTGTGCGGGATGACCCCGCCTTGCTGAAGAGCTGCACGTGACTAAATTATATTTACCATCAGAGGTCTATGCCATGCAGCAAGCTGCAGTTTTTGCGGGATGGGACTGCAGGGACACACGATGCAGGACGTTTGCTGCATGCTACGGTTGCCTCCTTTAGGGTGTGATTGAATGTTTTGTTCTGTCAGTTCTGTGGCAAGGGCAGAGAAAGATAATGTGTGTTTTATAGCACGAATACACGTTAAAGTCTTTAAAAAAATTGGTAACATTGGGAAATAATACTATATTTGCAATATATAACTATAAATTATAGGAGATTTAATAATGAAAGCGACTATATTTAATCCCGCTCAAATGCGAATTCTTCAAATGATGTCTTTTTTGAAGACACCAGAACAATTGGCAAATCTTGAAAATGCGATATCCCAATACTTTGCAAAAAAAGCAGATGAGGGGCTGGACATGTTATGTGAAAATGGAACCATAACTCTTGATACCATTGAAAAGTGGGGAAAGGAGCACATGCGTATTTCAAGAAAATGAGAAAAATAGTTCTTGATACCAATTGCTTGTTGATGAGCCTTCCAAAGATTAGTCCTTATTTTTAAAATCTTAAATGAAATAGATTTCCCGAAGATTTTTTTTAAAAGATTCAAGAGTTTGTGGATTTACTATTGCGTAATGGGCATTGATAGTTGCTTATTGAAATATTGTGCGCCTATATATAGTTTTGCTTATCTTTGTTTAAAGTGGTTTTTATAAAATTATTATGGCAAAGGAAACAACTATGAATCAAACTCTACTGCAAATCCTTGATATGTTGTCATTTATCAAGACTCCTGAGGCTTTGCGTGATTTGAATAAGGTGATCTCTGCTTATTTTGTTCAAATGGCTGATGATGAATTAGATAGAATGTGGAATGAAGGTACCTTGAATGAAGAACGTATTGAGAGCTTCCGTCATCTCCATGAACGTACTCCATATAATAAACCTAAGTATACTTTTAATAAATAAAGCATAGCCCAATCAATGGGCTATGCTAATAAGTTTGCTTCCCAAAGCCGTTTCTATGCGAGCTATGGTTTGAGTTGTAAAGTTATGTCTGCCTGTGAGCCATTTGGAGATTTCGGATTCTCGCTTGTTGAGCAATCGGGCAAAATCCTTTTGAGTGAGTCCCTTGGCTTTCAGAATCTCACTAATGCGCTCGGCAATACCGAAAGACAAATCGAACTCTGCCTTTTGCTCGGCAGGTATTGCTGCGAGGCAATCACGGAATAATTTGTTCTGTATCATAATGTTTCTGCTCTATAGTCTTTAATGTTACTTGTGGCATAGCTGTAATTCTTTATTATGCAATGCAAATATAATGTTTTTATAAATAGATTGTTCACTTTTAAGTGAATATTTAGTATGAATTAACTTTTTCGAAAACCCACCAGTCCTCCCTTTATTGATAAAGCTGGCTGCACTCGGCAATTTGAAAGTAAACTTTCATTGCGCTCATTGGCACAGCTTTTTCCCCTTAAGGGAGGGTCCACCTCTCATCTCGGTCTTCTTCAATAGTCTTTACGACCCCTTCGGTTCCCCT